>Ga0209127_100035_pt1 | contig 266714 bp, 231 predicted proteins | sample LakSupMetagenome_FD_187469 | JGI IMG/M metagenome (GOLD analysis project Ga0209127, IMG submission 187469) | Freshwater microbial communities from Lake Superior, Canada - Sta WM archaea (SPAdes) (version 2) | ecosystem: Environmental > Aquatic > Freshwater > Lake | place: Lake Superior, Canada... | reverse complement strand
TGTCTTTCCCCGGTTTCACCGACGCGCTGTCGTCCAGCTATCGTACCGGCACCACGCAGATCTTCGGCGAACTCGGTTATGGCATGAAGGCCGGCAATCTCGCCTTCGAGCCCTTCGCCAACCTGGCTTACGTCAATGTCCACACCAATGCTTTCAGTGAGAAAGGCGGGGCGGCGGCGCTGACGGTCCGCAGCAGCTCCAACGCCATCACCTTCACCACCTTTGGCCTACGGGCATCTACCGACTTCGACCTCGGCGCGGTCAAGGCGACGGCGCGCGGCATGATCGGCTGGCGCCATGGTTTCGGCGATGTCACGCCCAATGTCACCCAGGCCTTCGCCGGCAGCAATGCCTTCACCATCGCCGGCGCGCCGATCGCACGCGAAAGCGCAGCACTCGAGGCGGGCTTCGACGTCGCGCTGACACCGACCACCACACTCGGCATCTCCTACCAGGGCCAGCTCGCCGCCAACGCCCGCGACCATGGCGTCAGGGCCGATTTGAATGTCAGGTTCTAGGACGATGGCCGGTGCCAAAACGCAGAACGCGAAACGTGCTGAAAAGCCGGTCGTTTGAACGGGAAAGGCCTTAAAATGCGCGCGAACGGACCCTTGTGAATTCGTTTCGCGGCGTCTGGCACCCGTTTTTCCGTAAGCTATTGATCCTGCACCACGAAGTTATTTGACTCTCGGCGCGCTTGCCGTCGCCTTTCCACATCCCTGTTGACAATCATGCGGCTTGTCGTTCACCCTTGAGGCTCACCAGGGGGGTCCCGACAAGGGGCTGAGATACTGCTGAACGCGCAGTGACCCGTTGAACCTGATCCAGTTCATACTGGCGTAGGGACGGTGGGAAGCTTCGCGGGCCGGCGTTTTTCGGCTTTGGCGGTCGGGCAGATGCCCGAACTCCCTTCAGCGAAGCATCACTTCCTCCTCATCGCATGGACTGGGTCTCCGTTGCATTCGAGCAAGGAGGCTCACTCATGAATATCCACACCCCGAAAGTCACCGTCGGCGCGTTGCCGGCGTCGCGCAAAATCTACAAACCGGGCACGCTTCACACCGGTCTGCGTGTGCCGATGCGCGAGATTTCCGTGCATCCGAGTGCCGGCGAACCGCCGGTCACCGTCTATGATTCCTCCGGTCCCTACACCGATGCCGGCGTCGAAACGAGCATCGAGCGCGGCCTGTCCAGGCTGCGCCAGGAATGGGTTGAGGCGCGCGGCGATGTCGAGCGTTACGAGGGCCGGCTGATCAGGCCGGAAGACAACGGCTTCGTCTCCGGCGATCGGCTGACGCCGGAGTTTCCGGTGCGAAACCAGCCACTTAGAGCGAAAGCGGGACGCGCCGTCACCCAGCTTGCCTATGCCCGCGCCGGCATCGTCACGCCGGAAATGGAGTTCGTCGCCATCCGCGAAAATCTCGGCCGCGAGGCGCTGCGCGTCAGGTTGGAACGCGACGGCGAAAGTTTCGGCGCGGCGATTCCGGACTATGTCACGCCGGAATTCGTGCGCGACGAAGTGGCGCTCGGCCGCGCCATCATCCCCGCCAACATCAATCACCCCGAGAGCGAGCCGATGATCATCGGCCGCAATTTCCTGGTCAAGATCAACGCCAACATCGGCAACTCCGCCGTCACCTCGTCCATGGCCGAGGAGGTGGAAAAGATGGTCTGGGCGATCCGCTGGGGCGCCGATACGGTCATGGACCTGTCGACCGGCCGCAACATCCACAACATCCGCGACTGGATCATCCGCAACGCGCCGGTGCCGATCGGCACGGTGCCGCTTTACCAGGCGCTGGAGAAGGTCGGCGGCGTCGCCGAGGACCTGTCCTGGGAGGTGTTCCGCGACACGCTGGTCGAACAGGCCGAGCAGGGCGTCGACTATTTCACCATCCACGCCGGCGTGCGGCTGCCCTACATCCCGCTCACCGTCGATCGCGTCACCGGCATCGTCAGCCGTGGCGGCTCGATCATGGCCAAATGGTGCCTCTACCATCACCGGGAAAGCTTCCTCTACGAGCATTTCGAGGAGATCTGCGACATCTGCCGCGCCTACGACGTGTCGTTCTCGCTGGGCGACGGTCTGCGCCCGGGCTCGATCGCCGATGCCAACGATGCCGCGCAATTCGCCGAGCTGGAGACGCTGGGCGAGCTGACGAAAATCGCCTGGGCGAAGGACTGCCAGGTGATGATCGAAGGGCCCGGCCATGTGCCGATGCACAAGATCAAGGCCAATATGGACAAGCAGCTCGCAGTCTGCGGCGAGGCGCCGTTCTACACGCTTGGGCCACTCACCACCGACATCGCGCCGGGCTACGACCACATCACCAGCGGCATCGGCGCCGCCATGATCGGCTGGTTTGGCACGGCCATGCTCTGCTACGTCACGCCCAAGGAACATCTCGGCCTGCCAGACCGCAACGACGTCAAGATCGGCGTCATCACCTACAAGATCGCCGCGCACGCCGCCGATCTCGCCAAGGGCCATCCGGCGGCCAAGGTGAGGGACGACGCGCTATCGCGGGCACGTTTCGAGTTCCGCTGGGAGGACCAGTTCAACCTGTCGCTGGACCCCGACACCGCGCGCGCCTTCCACGACGAGACCTTGCCCAAGGAGGCGCACAAGGTGGCGCATTTCTGCTCCATGTGCGGGCCGAAATTCTGCTCGATGCGCATCTCGCACGACATCCGCGCTGAGGCACAAAAGGAAGGCCTGGCGGCCATGGCGGAAAAATTCCGTATTGGCGGCGAGCTTTACATGCCTCTCGATCAGGCCGAGGTCGCCGAAACGGAACCGGCGAACCGGCCATGAAAGTGCTGGTCCGCGGCGCCGGCGTCGCCGGGTTGACGCTGGCGCATGAACTGGCGTTACGCGGCGCCAGCGTGATCGTGGTCGAACGGCGCCGGGCCATTGCCGGCAGCGCCTCCTGGCAGGCCGGCGGCATGCTGGCGCCGTGGTGCGAGCGCGAAAGCGCCGAGGAGCCGGTGCTGACATTGGGGAAGGGCGCGGCCGACTGGTGGGATGCCGCGCTGCCCGGCCATGTCGTGCGCACCGGCACGCTGGTGGTGGCGCCTGCGCGGGACACGGTGGAACTCGATCGTTTCGTGCAGCGCACCAGCGGCTTCTCCGTCGTCGATGGGGATGCGATCGCCGCGCTCGAACCCGATCTCGCCGGTCGGTTTCGGCGCGGACTGCTCTTCGCCGGCGAAGCCCATCTCGATCCGCGCAAGGCCCTGGTGGCGCTAACCGGAAAACTGGTCGGCATGGGCGTACGCTTCGAGTTCGGCTACGGCGCGGTGCTAGCGCCCGGCGCCTTCGATTTCGAGGCGGATTGTACGGGCATGGGCTCATCCGCGTCTGGTCTGCGCGGCGTGCGTGGCGAGATGCTTTTGCTGCGCACGCGCGACGTTGCGTTGGCGCGCCCGGTGCGGCTGCTGCATCCACGCTTTCCGGTTTATGTGGTTCCGCGTGCGGATCACATGTTCATGGTCGGCGCAACGATGGTCGAGAGCGCCGCCGACGGGCCCGTCAGCGCGCGCTCGACCATGGAATTGCTGGGCGCCGCCTATGCGCTGCATCCGGCCTTTGGCGAGGCAGAGTTGGTCGAGGCCGGCGCGGGCGTGCGTCCGGCCTTCGCCGATAATCTGCCGCGTGTCAGCCGCGACGGAAACCGCGTGAGCATCAACGGGCTCTACCGCCACGGCTTCCTGCTGGCGCCGGCGATGGCCAAGCAAGCCGCCGACGTGATCCTGGACAATCCGACAGCAAGGGAGCTCGTCCATGAAGCTCACCGTTAATGGCGAGACCCACGAGGTTACCGCCGTCACGCTCGCGGGGCTGCTTGCCGAACTCGACTATGAGGGTGGCTGGCTCGCCACCGCGCTCAATGGCGAGGTAGTACCTGCCAGGGAGCGCTCCGGTTGCCGGCTCGCCGAGGGCGACCGCATCGAAATCCTGTCACCGATGAAGGGAGGCTGACCATGTTGAAACTCTATGACGCGGAAGTCTCGTCCCGCCTGCTGCTCGGTACCGCGCTTTATCCGTCGCCGTCGATCATGGCCGGGGCGGTCAAGGCGTCAGGCACGCAGGTGGTCACCGTGTCGTTGCGGCGCGAAGCGGCGGGCGGCAAGTCGGGCGGGCAATTCTGGGAGCTGATCCAGGCGCTCGGCGCCCGCGTCTTGCCCAACACCGCCGGCTGCCACTCCGTCAAGGAAGCCATCACCACCGCGCGGATGGCGCGCGACGTGTTCGGCACCAGCTGGATCAAACTCGAAATCATCGGCAATCACGACACGCTGCAGCCGGATGTGTTCGGCCTGGTCGAAGCGGCGCGTATCCTGGTTCAGGAAGGTTTCGAGGTGTTCCCTTACACCACCGATGACCTTGTCGTCGCCGAGCGCCTGCTGGAGGCCGGCTGCAAATTGCTGATGCCGTGGTGCGCGCCGATCGGCTCGGCGCGTGGCCCGCAGAATATTGACACCTTGCGTTCGCTGCGCGGGCATTTTCCCGATGTTCCCTTGATCGTCGATGCCGGCATCGGTCGTCCTTCCCACGCTGCAGCGGTGATGGAGCTCGGCTACGACGCGGTGCTGCTCAACACGGCGGTGGCCAAGGCTGGCGACCCGGTTGCCATGGCAAGAGCCTTCGCCAAAGCCGTCGAGGCAGGACGCGAGGCATTACTCGCTGGCCTGCTCGAACCGCGCGATATGGCGGTTCCATCCACTCCCGTTATCGGCATGGCGGTCTTCTCATGAAACTCGACCCGTTCTACCTCATCGTTCCCTCCGCCACCTGGATTGAGCGGCTGGTGCCGCTCGGCGTGAAGCTGGTTCAGCTGCGCGTCAAGGAAGGAACCGAGCCGTCGCTGCGCGGCGAAATCCGCGCCGCCAGGGCCGTCTGCGAACGCCACGATTGCCAGCTCATCGTCAACGACCACTGGCGGCTTGCCATCGACGAGGGCTGCGACTTCATTCACCTCGGCCAGGAAGATCTGGCGGACGCGGATGTTGCTGCGATCCGCCGCGCCGGGCTGAAGCTGGGCCTCAGCACCCATGACCATGACGAGCTGGAAACGGCACTCGCCGCCGAGCCGGACTATGTCGCGCTGGGGCCGGTCTATCCGACCATCCTGAAGGCGATGAAATGGGCGCCGCAGGGGCTTGATCGCATCGCGGAATGGAAGCGCCGCGCGGGCAGGTTGCCGCTGGTTGCCATTGGCGGGCTGAACGTCGCGCGTATCGACGGCGTCTTTGCGCAAGGCGCCGACAGCGCGGCGGTGGTGACCGATATCACGCTGAACGCCGACCCCGAGGCGCGCACGCGCGAATGGCTTGCGGCGACGGCGCGATGGCGATGAGTGTCGAGAAGCATGTGCTGATCGTCGCCGGTTCGGATTCGAGCGGCGGTGCCGGCATCGCCCGCGATGTCGAGACCGTCTCGGCTTTCGGCCTGCGTTCCTGTCTCGCGGTGACGGCGGTGACCGTGCAGACGCATCACGCCGTCGAGCGGGTGGAACAGATGCCGCCCGATCTCATCGCCGCGCAGATGCGGGCGGCTTTCGCCGCCAATGCGATCGTCGCGGTCAAGATCGGCATGCTGGGCACCGTCGATGCCATAAATGCGGTCGCCTCCGTGCTTGCCAGCCGGCCGCCATTGCCCGTGGTGCTCGATCCGGTGCTGGCATCGAGTTCGGGACGCGCCTTGCTGGCGGCCGATGCGGTCGCTTGTCTCAAGCGCAAGCTGATGCCGCTGTGCAGTCTCGTGACGCCCAATCTGCCGGAACTCGCCTTGCTGAGTGGCGTTTCACTGACGACGAATGAAGGCGAGATCATCCATCACGCCCGGGAACTGGCGGAGGCCGGCGGACCTGCCTTATTGGTCAAGGGCGGCCATGCCGATGGCGATCGCTCGGCCGATCTGCTGGTCCGCATTGGCCGGCAGCCCTTGCCGTTCGAGGCGCCACGCCTCGATGTCCAGATGCGTGGCACCGGCTGCATGCTGGCCAGCGCGATCGCCGCCCGCCTCGGCCTCGGCGACGATCTTGAGACGGCTGTGGCCAGGGGCAAGGACCATGTCTTCGACAAACTAAGCCGGGCGCGGCGCTAACCTTATCCCGTCGCGGTCAGGACCCGTTTTTCTACGCCGTCGACGACGAGCGCCGTCAGAATGCCCGTCTGCCAGGCGCCGGTATCGACATTGACGCGGTTGGGCATCAGCTCGGCTTCCGGCTGCGGTGTATGGCCGTGCACGATGATCTTTTCGTAGAGCCCCGGATGATTGTGGAAGGCGGTGCGGATCCAGATCAGATCGTCATGGGCCTGTCGTTCCAACGCGATGCCCGGCCTTACGCCGGCATGGCAGAAGAAGAAATCGCCGAATGAGGCCGAATAAGGTAGTTCGTGCAGGAACCGCCTCTGTTCGGGCGACACGGCACGGACCAGATCTTTCCAGCCTTGCTCGACCGAGGCCGGGTCGCTGAAGTCGATGGCGACGCCATAGGACAGCGCAGTCTCGCGGCCGCCATAACGCGCGAACAAGCCTTCCGCGTCGGGCATGGCAAGAAAATCGAGGAAACCGATGTCGTGGTTGCCGGCAAGTGCGATCATGCGCGGGTCGCGCTGCTGCGCGGCGATCAGGAAATCGATCACACCCTTCGAATCCGGGCCGCGGTCGACATAGTCGCCGAGATGGACGATGCGCCAGTCGGCGGGCCGGTCGCGCTCGAGTTCGGCTGCGATGCGTTCGTGCATGGCGGTGAGCAGGTCAAGCCGCCCGTGCACGTCGCCGATGGCGTAGAGGCGCATGCCGTCCGGTGCGCGGGCGTCGAGGAAATGAATGCCTTCGGTCAAAAAAGGAGATGCTTTCAAATCGAGTGGGTGTCTGGAATGGCGAGCTTAGCGGTGAAGCATGTCCCTGCTGGCATCCTTGATATCGCGCTTGCCGCAAAGCGCCAGCGTCATATCCAGCTCCTTGCGGATGATTTCAAGAGCCTGGGTCACGCCCGCCTTGCCGGCGGCGCCCAACCCGTAGAGGAACGGCCTGCCGATATAGGTGCCCTTGGCGCCGAGGCAGAGCGCCTTCAGCACATCCTGACCCGAGCGGATGCCGCCATCCATATGCACCTCGATCTGGTCGCCGACGGCATCGACGATCTTTTCCAGGACGGAGATGGAGGATGGGGCGCCATCGAGCTGCCGGCCGCCATGGTTGGAAACGATGATGGCGTCGGCGCCGGTCTTGGCGGCGAGGATGGCATCTTCCTTGTCGAGGATGCCTTTCAGGATCAGCTTGCCGCCCCAACGCTGCCTGATCCATTCGACGTCGGCCCAGGACAGGCGCGGATCGAACTGCTCGTGGGTCCACGATATCAGCGAGGAGAGGTCGCCGACGCCCTTGGCGTGGCCGGCGATGTTGCGGAAGGTGCGGCGCTTGGTGCGCAGCATGCCCAGGCACCAGCCTGGCCGGATCGCCATGTCGATTATGTTGGGCAGCGTCATCTTGGGCGGCGCCGACAGACCGTTGCGCAGATCCTTGTGGCGCTGGGCGAGGATCTGCAGGTCGAGCGTCAGAACCAGCGCCGAACATTTCGCCGCCTTGGCGCGGTCGATCAGATTGAGCACGAAATCCTTGTCGCGCATGACATAGAGCTGGAACCAGAACGGCTTCTTCGTCACCGAGGCGACATCCTCGATCGAGCAGATGCTCATGGTCGACAGCGTGAACGGCACGCCGAATTCTTCCGCCGCCTGCGCCGCCAGCATCTCGCCGTCGGCATGCTGCATGCCGGTCGAGCCCGTCGGCGCCAACGCCACCGGCATCGACACAGCCTCACCGATCATGGTCGAGGCGAGCGAGCGGTTGTCCATGTCGACCAGCACACGCTGGCGCAGTTTGATCTTGCCGAAATCCTCCTCGTTGGCTCGGTAGGTGCTCTCCGTCCACGAGCCTGAATCGGCATAATCGAAGAACATCTTCGGCACGCGCCGCCGCGCCTGCTGCTTGAGGTCGTCGATGGTGAGAAGCATGCTCATGGGGTCGTCTTTCCGCTTTCGCGCGTTGCCGCGCCCGTCTCGTTCTGGCCGCGCCTGCGGGCGGTCTCCTGCTCGCCGGCGCGCTGTTTCAATCTGAGCCGCGACACGCGTTGCCAATCGCCGCTGCGTTCGGCCTGCGCCATGGCGCGCTCGACATAGGTGATGTGGTCCATCGCCGCCTTGCGCGCGGCGGCGGGGTCGCCGGCTTTCACGGCCGCATGGATGGCGCGGTGCTGGGCAAGCAGATCCTCGCGGGCGCCGGGCAGGGTGAACACCAGCAGCCGGTTCTGGAAAACACCGTCGGAGAGCAGCCGGTAACAGGAGCGCAGCGTGTGCAACAGGATGATGTTGTGTGCGCATTCGCCGACCGCGTTGTGGAACTCGACGTCGATATCGGCTTCGTGCTGGAAGTCGCCGGACCCATGCGCCTCCTCCATGCGCGCCATGATGCGATCGAGCAGCGCGAGGTCGTCGGGCGTGGCGCGCCGTGCGGCGTACTCGGCGGCGACGCCTTCGATCTCGCGGCGGTATTCGAGGTAGTCCGCCGCCGCCTTGCGATGCGTCGAGATCAACTCCATCACCGGCTTGGAGAAAACCTGGCCGATGACGTCGGCGACATGGGTGCCGCCGCCATGCCGGGTGGTGAGCAGGCCCCGCATCTCCAGCGCTTTCAACGCATCGCGCAGGATCGGCCGCGACACTTCGAACTGCCGCGCGAGGTCACGCTCTCCCGGCAACCGGTCGCCCGGGCGCAGCACGCCTTCCAGGATCAAGGCCTCGATCTGCCCCACCACTTCGTCGGCGGTGCGCGAATGATCGATCCGGGAGAAGATGTCGCTCAAGGAAATGCCCGAGAAAAAGCCTTTGCCGCGCAGAATAGGAGCATTCAAGCCAACTGGTCAATTAATCTAGCCAATTTATGGCATTCACGCAAACGCTTGCCGTGGCGGCGCCGTCCGCTCGCCCTGGCACTTTTCGTTGCCTAAGGCCGCGATTGCCCCTAGAGCACCATGAAAGATAGGGTCCTGACCCTGGGGGACTGCCGTGTCGGACGATCCGTCCAATCTCGAATTCAGGCCGCGCGCCATCGGCAGCGTCCTGGGGTTTCCCGCGCATGAAGGCCGTCCCAGCGCACTCGGCGAGGTTCACGCCCGCCCGCACCCGCTGGTCGAAACACCGCGCGTTCTCCTGCAGCTCTCCTTCATGACCGAGGGTGGCACCAGCGTCGACCACGCCGTGCTTTCGGAATTGTCGCGCCGTCTGGGCATCGCGGCGCCCGGCAGCCAGGCGCGCCACCATGCCATGAAATGGGGCAAGGGTTCGCTGCGCTGGGAACGGCACACCGAGTTCTCGACCTATCTGTGGGAAGGTCCGCTCGACGAGACCGGCCGCTCGCATGAGGACACGCCCTTCGGTAACGGCTTTTCGCCGCCCGGCACGGTGATTTCCGGCATCCGGCTGGAAATCCGCAACTGGACCGCGGCCAACGAAAAGCTGGTCGATGAATTCGATCCGGCCAGCCTGTGCTTCTCGCTGGTCGAACGCGGCGCGGCTGCCATCGTCACCGACTTCCGCCAGGACGGCGACGGGTTGACCCGCATCCTTGTGCTCAACCGCGCGCTGACCCCGGCCAGCACCGGTGCTTTGTCGCAGCGCCTGCTCGACATTGAAACCTACAGGACGCTGGCCATGCTCGGCCTGCCTTTGGCGTTGTCGCTGTCGGCGCGCGTGCGTCGCATCGAGGACCGGCTGGCAATCATCACGCGCGAGATGAAGGTTTCCGAAACGCGGGACAGCCAGACCCTGTTGGCGGACCTCACCGAACTGGCGGCGGAACTGGAAGCCGACGCGGCCTCCAGCCTCTACCGCTTCGGCGCCAGCCGCGCCTATGACGGCATCGTGGGCGAGCGGCTCGAAGCGCTCGACGAGGAAGTGGTGCCCGGTTACGACACCTGGGGCGGGTTCCTGCAGCGCCGCGTTGCGCCGGCCATGCGCACCTGCCGCTCGGTCGAGGAACGCCAGGCCAATCTGTCGCGCAAGCTCACACGCGCCACCACGCTTCTGCGCACCTGGGTCGATGTCGAGGTGGAAAGGCAGAACCGCGACTTGCTCGCCTCAATGAACAACCGCGCCCGGCTGCAACTGCGCCTGCAGCAGACCGTGGAAGGCCTGTCGGTGGCGGCCGTCTCTTACTATGTCGTCGGGCTGATCGGCTATCTCGCCAAGGGTGCATCCTTCTTCGGTCACGCCTTCGCGCCCGAGGTGGTCACCGCCGCCTCGGTGCCGGTCGCGATCCTTCTGGTGTGGTGGGGCGTGCGTCGCGTGCAGCGCCTGCATGGCGAGCCGGCGAGCCACGCCGGCGAATAGTGCGTCTCGATTCCGGTCCTTTCTGCCAGCGTCAGATTGCCGCGCGGAACGCTGTCGGCTCGACGGCACTTGCCTTGACCCAAAGCATGATTTGCAAGCAGCCGGTCGAATTGGTAAAAAGCTTTTACCAGTGAGCGAAAGGAGCGCGCTTTGTCCACCCTGGCCATGCCCAAACCGGACGAGGCGACGCTTGGCCGACGCGTTACGATCATCGCCGACCTCAAGGCGATCGTGCCGGGCGAGGGCGTCGTCGAAGCCGTCAACGAGATGCGGGCCTTCGAAAGCGACGGGCTGACCGCCTATCGCCAATTGCCGCTGGTCGTGGTTTTGCCGGAAACGGTGGCGCAGGTTTCGCGGGTGCTCAAATATTGCAACGAGCGCAACATCCGCGTCGTGCCGCGCGGTGCCGGCACTTCGCTGTCGGGCGGCGCGCTGCCGCTGGAAGACGCGGTTTTGCTGGTCATGAGCCGCTTCAATCGCATCCTCGGCATCGACTATCCCAACCGCACGGTGACCGCGCAGCCGGGCGTAACCAATCTCGGCATCACCCATGCGGTGGAGCAGGAGGGCTTCTACTACGCGCCGGACCCGTCCTCGCAGATCGCCTGCTCGATCGGCGGCAATGTCGCGGAGAATTCCGGCGGCGTGCACTGCCTGAAATACGGGCTGACCGCCAACAATGTGCTGGGCATCGAAATGGTGCTGATGAACGGCGAGGTGGTGCGCCTCGGCGGCAAGCATCTCGACGCGGAAGGCTACGATCTGCTTGGCCTGATGACCGGCTCGGAGGGGCTGCTTGGCGTCGTCACCGAAGTGACGGTGCGCATCCTGAAGAAGCCGGAGACTGCGCGTGCCCTGCTGATCGGCTTCCCGACCAGCGAACAGGGCGGCCAGTGTGTGGCCGACATTATCGGCGCCGGCATCATTCCGGGCGGCATGGAGATGATGGACCGCCCGGCGATCCACGCGGCTGAAGATTTCGTCCAGGCTGGCTACCCGCTGGAATGCGAGGCGCTGCTGATTGTCGAACTCGACGGACCGGCGGTGGAGGTCGATCACCTGATCGGCGCGGTCGAGGCGATCGCCATTCAAAACGGCTCCACCACCTGCCGCATTTCGACTTCGGAAGAAGAGCGCCTGCGCTTCTGGGCCGGCCGCAAGGCGGCTTTCCCGGCGGTGGGGCGCATCTCGCCGGACTATTACTGCATGGACGGCACCATTCCGCGCAAGGAATTGCCGCGGGTGCTGGCCGGCATGCGCGATCTCTCCGAAACCTATGGCCTGCGCGTCGCCAACGTCTTCCATGCCGGCGACGGCAATCTGCACCCGCTGATCCTTTATGACGCCAACAAGGAAGGCGAGTTGCACAAGGCCGAAGCGTTTGGCGCCGACATATTGCGGCTCTGCGTCAAGGTGGGTGGCGTCCTGACCGGGGAGCATGGCGTCGGTGTCGAAAAACGCGACCTGATGCCGGAGATGTTCAACGAGGCCGATCTCGACCAGCAGATGCGGGTGAAATGCGCCTTCGACCCGAACCATTTGCTCAACCCCGGCAAGGTGTTTCCGCAATTGCGCCGCTGCGCCGAGCTTGGGCGCATGCATGTCCATCGCGGTCAGGTGGCCTTTCCCGATATTCCGAGGTTTTGAGGCGTGCTGTTCAAGCAATCCATCCTCGAAGGGATCGCGCGCGGCGACATCACGCTGGCCTTCCGCCGTTGGCAACGTCCGACGGTGAAAGCCGGCACCGGTCTGCGCACGGCGATTGGCGTGGTGCGTATCAGCGCGGTCGAGCCGGTAGCTGAGAGAGATCTGACCGACGCCGATGCAAAGGCTGCCGGCTTTGTCGACCGCGCAGGGCTGCTGGTCGATCTGCGCTCGGATGGCGATCGCATGCTTTATCGGATCGCCCTCGACGGCATCGAACCCGACCAGCGCGTTGCCCTGCGAGGCGAAGCTGAAGTATCGGAAGAAGAGTGGCACGACCTCGCCGCGCGGTTCGAGCGTTGGGATCGGACGAAGCCTGGTTATTTCCCGTCGATCCTGCAGGCGATCGGCACTGGCCCGGGCACGCCCGCTGCCGAGTTGGCCCAGGCGGCCGGCGCCGAAAAGCTGAAATTCAAGCAGGACGTGCGCAAGCTGAAGGAACTCGGCCTGACCGAAAGCCTCGAGATCGGCTACAGGCTTTCGCCGCGCGGTGAAGCGGTTCTGGAAAAGCTGCGGGAGCACCGGCTGTGACGACCTCTCCGGAGACGACCCGCCATCAGGATGTGGGTTCCTCGCCCCCGCAAAGCGGGGGAGAGGTGGCTCGGGCGCAGCCCGAGACGGAGAGGGGGACTTCACAAATCCCGCCCCGCCGCTCCCCGAACCACGTAGCACGGGCACGTCGGTTGCGGCACGGCGGCAACGTGGCCGAAGCTGTGCTTTGGAATGAGCTGAAGGCCAAGAAACTTGGTGGCCACAAGTTCAGCAGGCAGGTGCCGCTTGGGCCTTATTATGCTGACTTTGTCTGCCGGCAGGCCAAGCTGGTTATCGAGCTCGATGGCAGCCAACATGTCGACAGTGGTTACGACAAGTGTCGCGATGAATTTATGCGGGCTAGCGGATATTCCGTTCTCAGGTTCTGGAGCGGCGACGCGCTGAAGAACATTGGCGCCGTCTGTGAAACAATTCTCGCGGTTCTGGATGGCCGGCTAATTGGAGATATTGTCTCCACCGATCTCAAGTTCGTTTTCGCGCGGACAGAGCAATCGGGAAGGGAATGCAAGTGACTGTAAGATTCCCCCTCTCCGTCACCGCTTCGCGGTGCCACCTCTCCCCCGCTTTGCGGGGGCGAGGAATCACTGCCGGAACGTCGGCGCTTCTCCAGCTTGGGTTCCTCTCCCCCATGCAATGGGGGAGAGGTGGCGCCGCGAAGCGGCGACAGAGAGGGGGCTATAGCGCAACATGACCACCTTCGCCCCAACCTCGTCCGCCGAAGTGCTTTCCTCCGTGCAATGGGCTGCCGCCGAGGATGCGCCGCTGGAAATCGTCGGTCATGGCTCCAAGCGCGGCATCGGCCGGCCGTTGCAGACCGAACATACGCTCGATCTGTCGAAGCTCACTGGTGTCACATTGTACGAGCCGGCCGAACTGGTTCTGTCGGCCCGTGCCGGCACATCATTGGCCGAGATCGAAAATCTGCTCGCTGAAAACGGCCAGCAGCTTGCCTTCGAGCCGATGGACTACGGTCGATTGCTCGGCGGCGAGCCGGGCAAGGGCACGATCGGCGGCGTGCTGGCCGCCAACCTCTCCGGTCCGCGCCGGCTGAAGGCAGGCGCGGCGCGCGACCATGTACTCGGCATCCATGCCGTATCGGGGCGGGGCGAGGCCTTCAAATCCGGCGGACGGGTGGTCAAGAACGTCACCGGCTACGATCTTTCCAAGGCGATGGCCGGTTCGTGGGGCACGCTGGCGGTGCTGACCGACGTCACTTTCAAGGTGTTGCCGGCCGCTGAGACTGAGGTGACGCTGGCCGTGCGCGGTCTTTTGGACGACAACGCCGCCGCCGCCATGTCGATGGCACTCGGCTCCAGTGCCGAGGTCTCCAGCGCGGCGCATCTGCCCGAACGCATTGCCGCGCGGGTCGCCGACGGTACCTTAGGCAGCGAGGCTGCGACGCTGCTACGTGTCGAGGGTTTCGGCCCGTCGGTCGCTTATCGCGTTGAAGCGCTGAAGACCTTGCTGAGAAAAGCCGGACCCTTGCAGGAGATCGGCGGCGAGGCGTCGCTTCTTGTGTGGCGCGACATACGCGACTGTGTGCCGTTCGCCGGTTCCGACAAGCCGCTCTGGCGCGTGTCGATGGCCCCCGCCGACAGCCATGCCATGGTGATGGCGCTGCGCATGCAATCTGCGGTGGAAGTGTTCTACGACTGGCAGGGCGGCCTGATCTGGCTCAGCATGGAAATGGGCGAGGCGGAAGCCGAGCTGGTGCGGGCGGCGGTGAGGCATTTCGGCGGCGGTCACGCCACGCTGGTCCGTGCCGCGCCCGCTATCCGCGCGGCCGTGCCGGTGTTCCAGCCGCAGCAGCCGGCGCTCGCGGCGCTGTCGGCGCGGCTGAAGGCCGAGTTCGACCCGAAGGGCATCCTCAATCCCGGTCGCATGGCGCCTGCAACAGCGTCTGCTAATGTATCCGCCTCAGCAGAGGGAGCTATATCATGAGCGACAGCCAGCCGCAGCAGAGCCCACCCCGTCAGACCGATCGTTGGCTGGAGCCGGGGCAGACCAACGCGCAGGTGATCTACATTCTCTATCTCGCCAGCCTCGTCGTCGGCGTCACCATGATCGTCGGTGTCGTGCTTGCCTATATCAATCGCGGCAAGACCGGCGGGTTCGTGGAAAGTCACTACACGTTCCTGATCCGAACCTTCTGGATCGGCCTGCTGTATGGGCTGATCTCCGTGGTGCTGTTCTTCGTCTTCATCGGCGTGCTGCTGATGTTCGTCGTGCTGGTGTGGTTCATCGCGCGCTGCGTTCTCGGCCTGCAGGCGCTGCAGCGGGGCGAGGCCGTCAAGAACCCCGAAAGCTGGCTGCTGGGCGGCTAGGAACACGAGGAAGAAAAGACGTGCAGACCCATTTCTCGCCCGCCCAGCTCGCCGATCCGCATGTCGCGGAATCGGAAAAGATCCTGCGCAAATGCGTGCATTGCGGTTTCTGCACCGCCACCTGTCCGACCTATGTGACGTTGGGCAACGAGCTCGACAGCCCGCGCGGTCGCATCTACCTGATCAAAGACATGCTGGAGAACGGGCGCCCGGCCGACAAGGAGATCGTCACTCACGTCGACCGCTGCCTGTCCTGTCTCGCCTGCATGACGACCTGTCCGTCGGGCGTGAACTACATGCATCTGGTCGATCACGCGCGCGCCCATATCGAAAAGACCTACCGACGTCCGCTGGCCGAGCGGCTGATCCGCTCGATGCTGGCATTTGTTCTGCCTCATCCCGCGCGGTTTCGTTTCGCACTGAAGCTGGCGAAGTTCGGCAGGCCCTTCGCCGGCCTGTTCGAAAACAGCAAGGCATTGAAGCCGCTGGCGGCCATGCTGAAGCTGGCACCGGCTTCGGTGCCCACGCCGCTGGCGCGGCCAGGCGCGCGGAAAGTGCCGACGAGTGAGAAGCGAGGGCGAGTCGCGCTGCTGGCCGGCTGCGCGCAGCAGGTGCTGGAACCGGGTATCAACGAGGCAACGGTTTCGCTGCTCAACCGCCTCGGCGTCGAGACGGTGACGCCCAAAGGCGAAGGCTGTTGCGGCTCGCTCGTCCACCACATGGGCCACGAGGAGGCGGCGCTCGCCTCCGCACGGCAGAATATCGATGCATGGACGCGCGAGATCGAAGGCGAGGGGCTCGATGCCATCGTCGTCACCGCGTCCGGTTGCGGCACGACGATCAAGGATTACGGCTTCATGCTGAGGCTCGATCCGGCCTATGCCGAGAAGGCAGCGCGCGTTTCGGCATTGGCCAAGGATGTCACCGAATATCTGGCGATGCTTGATTTGCCTGAACCAACGCGCAAGCCGGGTACGGTGGTTGCCTATCATTCCGCCTGTTCGATGCAGCACGGCCAGAAGATCACCCGCCAGCCGAAGGACCTGCTCACCCGCGCCGGCTTTGTCGTGAAAGAGCCGCGCGAAGGGCATCTGTGCTGCGGCTCGGCCGGCACCTACAACATCCTGCAACCGGAAATCTCGGCCCGGTTGCTCGAACGCAAGGTGAAGAACATCGCCGCCACCGGTGCCGAAGTGGTCGCCACCGGCAATATCGGCTGCATCGCCCAGATCGGTTCGGCGGCGAAACTGCCCGTGGTGCACACGGTCAAGCTGCTCGACTGGGCCTATGGCGGCGAAAAGCCGGCTGAACTGCGTCGGGGCAAGGCAGCCTAGCGATAGCCGGTGGCGTTGGGCCGCGATCCATCGAGGTCGGTGAAACATAGACCTTTACCGGTTCGCCGCTGGAGAGCGACTGGCCGTTCCAGCGGGCGGCCCGGTTCAGCTGTCAGAATCGCTCCGCATAGAGAGAGGTGTTTCGGAACAGCGGTGGACCGCCTTGGTTGAAGTCGTGGCTCAATGTGGAAGGACTGGTGTGACGTATTCTGGGGTGCTGGCTTGGAGAAACATATGACCAGCACCCTACCTTCAACACACGCTTCCTTTCTCGAAAACCTCCTCCGTGAACTCAAGCAGGACCAACGCTTCGACGCGCTGCTTGCCGGCGGCTCGCTGGTTCATGGCGGCCTGGACGAGCATTCCGACATCGATCTCGTGCCTGTGGTACGGGACGATCTTTATCCGCAGGTGATGGCCGAACGGCGCGACATCGCCGCTGGCCTGGGAAATCTGATTTCCGCCTTTACCGGCGAGCATGTGGGCGAGCCGCGTTTGATCATCTGCCTGTACGGGCCGAAGCTGCTTCATGTCGATCTGAAGTTCGTCGTCCTCTCCGATCTCAAGGCACTCGTGGAGCGGCCGAAAATTCTATGGGCGCGGCACGAGGACAAGGTCTCCAAGGCATTGGACGCGGCGACAATCGTGTGGCCGAACTGCTCGCCCGAATGGTTCGAGGAGCGTGCCTGGGTATGGCTGCACTATGGCGCGACGAAACTGCAACGCGGCGAATTGTTCGAAGCGCTGGGCTTGATTGCCTTCTTCCGCGAGCAGGTGCTCGGCCCCATGCTCAACCGCAGATCGGGGAAACCGCAGCGCGGCGTTCGCAGGATCGAGCAGGATGAGGATGCTGTTGCTGCCCTTTTGCCCGTGGTCGCGGTGCACGACAGGCAATCGGTAGCGAACGCGTTGATGAGCGCGCTGCAACTTTATGTCGAGCTGCGCAAGGATCAGCCGCCGGCCGTGCTTACGGCTGGCATGCCCGACCTGATGGTGTCCTTCTTGGCGCGGTGAAGTCGGTGGCCGCGCAAGCGGCCATCTGCCTTATTCCGCCGCGATCCGGCCCTGCGGCTGGTCGCCGACGGCATAGGAGGCGCGGTAGAGTTCGCGCTGCCGGTTGAGTGCCACCATGGTGTTGCGCAACAGGATCGCCACCGTGATCGGGCCGACGCCGCCCGGCACCGGGGTGATCCAGGAGGCGACTTCCTTCACGCTTTCGGTGTCGACATCGCCGACGATGCGGCTGGTGCCGTCGGGCAAGGTCTCGGCATTGATGCCGATGTCGATGACAGCGGCGCCAGGCTTCACCATGTCGGCCTTGATCAGCCTCGGCTTGCCGACCGCCACGAATAGCGCGTCGGCACGTCGTGCATGCACGGCCAGCGAACGCGTCATGTGGTGGCAGACGGTGACGGTGGCGCCTTCGCTCATCAACAGGAAGGCGATTGGCTTGCCGACGATCTCGGAATGGCCGACGACGACGACTTCGAGACCCTTGAGGTCGAGACCGGTCTCCTTGAGCAATTCGACGGAGGCGGCCGCCGTACAGGGCGCGAGGTCGAGCTGGTTGTAGACGATGTTGCCGATCGAGGCCGGGTGCATGCCTTCGACGTCTTTCAGCGGATGCACGGCGCTCTGCAGCGCCTTGACCGGTATGTGCGACGGCACCGGGCGCTGGATGATGATGCCGGTCACCCGCGGGTCGGCATTCATGCCGTGGATCGCAGCCTCGAGTTCGCGGGCGGTGACATCGGCCGGAAAACGACGCTCCTCGAAATCGATGCCGGCGAGGCCAGCCTTGGCACGCTGGTTGCGCACATAGACGTCGACGGCGTCGACATCGCCGACGGTGATGGAGACCAGCTTCGGAGGAAAACCCTCGTTGCGCGCCTCGGCAGCGGCGACGCGCACGCTGTCGATGATGCGCTGGGCAACGGGGCCGCCCCTCAGATAGCGGCTGTCGGAGGTGGACATTGGCAAACTTCCGGTTTCTGCGTTTTCCGGGCGGCATAGCAGGAGAATGCCGTTGGGGGGAGGCTGATTCCGTCGTGCCTTAGTCGATTGTGGCCGTTGGCTCCTGGGTTTGCGCCGTATGCGCGCTGCTTTCAGCGAAAGCGCCAACAGAAAGGGCAGCGCGGCAATGCCGGCTGCCCTTTCCGGACTGGCCATGTCCCCACAAGGCCCGTCCCCCGTTATTCCGTTGCGGCCGAAAACGTATCCTCGGCCGACTCAACTCGAAAATATTACATCACGACGACCGTCGTGCCTACCTTCACCCGGTCGTAGAGGTCGACAACGTCTTCGTTGCGCATGCGGATGCAGCCCGATGAGACCGCGCCGCCGATCGTCCAGGGCTGGTTGGTGCCGTGGATGCGGTAGAGCGTCGAACCGAGATAGAGCGCGCGGGCGCCGAGCGGGTTCTCCATGCCGCCGGCGAGGAAAGTGGGCAGATAGCGGCCCTTGGCTTTCTCGCGCGAGATCATCTCGGTCGGCGGGCGCCAGTCGGGCCATTCGCGCTTCTGGCTGACCTTGTGCGTGCCGGCCCATTCGAAGCCCGGCTTGCCGGTGCCAACGCCATAGCGGCGGGCCTTGCCGCCATCCTGCACCAGATAGAGGAAGTTCTGCTTGGTATCGATGATGATGGTGCCGGTCTTCTCCTTGCCATCATAGGCGACCTGCTGCGGCAGGTAGATCGGGTTGATCTGCGGGCGGGCGACCGCGCGGCGCGCCGCCTGCGCCGGAACGGCGGCGGTGCGCATGCGGTCCGGCTGCGCCTGCGGTTGAACCTGGCGATACTGCACGCGCGGCTGACCCTGTCGGTAGCGTACCTGCGGCTGATCCATGGACGGCTGGACGGCATAGGCCTGGGCCTGCCGAGCCGCGCCCGGCGCACGGCCGAGCTGCAATACCCATGGCGCCGAAAGATCGGGGCTGACCATCACCGGCGGTCGTTCGGCGTAGCGGTCGCTGGCAAGGGTAGGGCTGGAGGCCGCCGCCAGCGCCCCAATGGCGCCGAACAATGGCAAAAGCAGTTTTCTCATGGACGCACTCTCAACTCGATCGTCACACTTGGCCGGAATCGGGTGTCCCTTCCGGCTTCGACCGACATGTTGGCTGGAGGCGGCAAGCGAAAAGTGAATCGGACTGCTTAAAATGCTGCTTTGTCAGTAAACCTTTTGGTGTGGTTACCGGTGGGTTCAGGAATCTGGTAAAGCGCCGGTAAAGCAGGCCGAAAGCGCGTTAACGAACGGATTTGCGATGAGCGACAACAATGGCCTGATCAAAGGGGCCGACGGCCTGACCCGCTGTGCCTGGCATGGCAACCTGCCGGACTACCAGCACTATCACGACCGCGAATGGGGACGTCCCGTCACCGAAGATCGCCGGCTGTTCGAGAAGATCTGCCTGGAAGGTTTCCAGTCGGGCCTCTCCTGGCTCACCATACTGCGCAAGCGCGAGGCCTTCCGCGAAGCCTTCGACGGGTTCGACTTCGACCGCGTGGCGCGTTTCACCGATGCCGATGTCGAACGGCTGCTTGGCAATGCCGGCATCGTCCGCCACCGCGGCAAGATCGTTTCCACCATCAACAACGCCAAGCGCGCCCGCGCATTGGCCGACGAGGCGGGCTCGCTGGCCGCCTGGTTCTGGAAGTTCGAGCCGGCGCCGGAAGAGCGGCCGGCGGTGGTCGACATCGTCCATGTGCGCGCCAATCCGACGACCGCGGTCTCGACACGCATTTCGAAGGAATTGAAGAAGCGCGGCTGGAGCTTCGTCGGTCCGACCACGGTCTACGCCTTCATGCAGGCGATGGGCATGGTCAACGACCATATCGAGGGTTGTTATTGCCGCGCCGAGGTCGAGGCTGAACGAAAGGCGCTGCGGCGCCCGAAATAGGCGAGGGTCAGCCGCGCGACAGCATCAGGCCGATGACGATCGCGGTGATGGTGGCGAGTGCCGGATAGATGACGAGCAGCCCGGTGACGAGAACATCGCCGACGCTGGAATTGTTGCGCTCCTCTACCGGAACCTCGAACGGCCCCGCGTGCTGGCTGATCGCGGGCGCAATTGCCTCCGGACGACGCAACGGGATTACCTGCGCGGTCATTGTCGGTTCGTCCAGGAAGTCGATTTTCCGCGCGGTAGCCATTTCGGGTGCAAATCCTTGGTTTCCAGCTGCTTATCGGCGGGGATTATGTCGGCACGATGCCGCGATAATGGCCGAATTGGTTCGTTTTCGGCGCCTTGTGCCGCAATGGTTGACGAGTGCTGAACGAGGTCGAACTGGGGCAGGTGGTTGAGCGTCGTCGTCTGCTGAAGACAGCCATGCCGACGGGACATTGCCGTTTTGGCAAACTTCTTGCCGCTCCATGCCGCATCGGCTAGGACAACCGCGCCGCGAAAGCGGTGCATTTCCCGTCCGCGGACACCACTGACAGCGAGCATTGAGGCCATGGCCGACAAACCGGAAAAGATGAAGGCGCGGCTGCCGCGCGGGTTTGCCGACCGCAGCGCCGAGGATATCCGCGCCGTCGACAAGATGATGGCGACCATTCGCGGCGTCTACGAGCTCTATGGCTTCGAGCCGGTCGAGCAGCCGCTGATCGAATATACGGATGCGCTCGGCAAGTTCCTGCCCGACCAGGATCGCCCGAACGAGGGCGTCTTCTCCTTCCAGGACGACGATGAGCAGTGGCTGTCGCTGCGCTACGACCTGACCGCGCCGACGGCGCGTTTCGTCGCCGAGAATTACGACCGCCTGCCGAAACCCTATCGCAGCTACCGCTCCGGCTGGGTGTTCCGCAACGAGAAGCCGGGTCCGGGACGCTTCCGCCAGTTCATGCAGTTCGACGCCGACACGATCGGCACGCCCGGCGTGGCGGCGGATGCCGAAATGGCGATGATGATGGCCGACGTGATGGAAGCGCTGGGTATTGCGCGCGGCGACTATGTCATCCGCGTCAATAACCGCAAGGTGCTGGACGGCGTGCTGGAGGCCATCGGCCTCGGCGGCGATGACAATGCCGGCCGCCGTCTGATCGTGCTGCGCGCCATCGACAAGCTCGACAAGGTCGGGCCGGACGGCGTGCGCGCTTTGCTTGGCAAGGGCCGCCTCGACGAAAGCGGCGATTTCACCAAGGGCGCTGGGTTGGATGATGCACAGGCCGATCGTGTGCTGCTTCTGACGGCACCAAGCACTGGCGATCTCACCGATACGCTGGTCAAGATGCGGGCCGCGGTCTCCGGCTCGGAACGTGGGGCAGAGGGCGTGCAGGAACTGCAAGATATCGGCGCGATGATTGCCGCCGCTGGCTATGAGGATGGCCGCGTCAAGATCGACCCCTCCATCGTCCGTGGCCTCGAATATTACACCGGCCCGGTCTACGAGGCCGAATTGCTCGCCGAAATCCCCAATGACGAAGGCAAGATCGTGCGCTTCGGCTCGGTCGGCGGCGGCGGTCGTTATGATGGGCTGATCTCGCGTTTCCGTGGCGAGCCCGTGCCGGCCACCGGCTTCTCCATCGGCGTCTCGCGCTTGATGACGGCGCTGAAGAACCTCGGCAAGCTCGACATGTCCGACATCGTCCAGCCCGTCGTCGTGCTGGTCATGGACCGGGACACGGAAAGCCTCGGCCGTTACCAGAAGATGGTCTCGCAGTTGCGCCAGGCCGGCATTCGCGCCGAGCTCTATCTCGGCGGGGCCGGCATGAAGGCGCAGCTGAAATATGCCGACCGCCGCGGCTCTCCCGTCGCGGTCATCCAGGGGTCAAGCGAGCGCGATGCAGGCGAAGTGCAGCTGAAGGACCTGATCGAGGGCGCCCGGCAGGCGGCGGCGATCGCCGACCACGCCGAATACAAGGAAGCGCGCCCGGGCCAAGTGACTGTGCCGGAGGCCGATCTGGTGGCCGAGGTGAAGAAGATTCTGGCCGCGCAGGCAGCCGATCGCCAATGACGCTGCTCGCCATCGATCATGTCCAGCTTGCCATGCCGGGGGGGCGCGAGGCCGACGCTCGCGCCTTCTATGCCGGCATTCTAGGCCTGATCGAGCTGGCGAAGCCCGACAGTCTCGCAGCGCGTGGTGGCTGCTGGTTCGAAAGCGGCGCGGTGAAAGTGCATCTCGGCGTCGACCCCGACTTTCATGCGGCCGGCAAGGCGCATCCTGCCTTCTTGGTTGACGATGTGAAGGCGTTGGAGGCGGCGGTGACAAACGCCGGCTATCGCGTGGCGACCGATGTGCCGCTGGCGGGTTATGTGCGCATCCACATCTACGATCCGTTCGGCAACCGCATCGAGCTGATGCAGAAAGTGTCCTCGTGAGAAGCGCGCGGCCCCCAGCTTTCGCCGGCGAAGTCGCTGCGCTGCTCGAACGGCGCGGCGCCGGTCTCGTCGAAGTGGCGGTGCTGCAGCCGGCCGATCCGTTCCTCGATATGGCCGGCGAGGATCTGCGCCGCCGCATCTTCCTGACCGAAAGCGAGACCGGCCAGACGCTTTGCCTGCGTCCCGAATTCACCATTCCGGTTTGCCTCGACCACATCGCCAGCCAGGCGGGCACGCCGCGCCGCTACGGCTATCTCGGCGAGGTTTTCCGCCAGCGGCGCGAAGGCGGTAACGAATTTTTCCAGGCCGGCATCGAGGACCTTGGCGATACCGACACCGCCGCCGCCGACGCCCGCAACATTGCCGATGCCCATGCCTTGCTGTCGCTGGCGCTGCCGGATCGCGTCTTGTCGGTCACGCTGGGCGATCAGGCTATCTTCGAAGCGGTGTTGGCCGCGCTCGGCCTGCCGCGCGGCTGGCGCATGCGGCTCGCCCGCGCTTTCGGTTCGAAGGAGATGCTGGAAGCCGCGCTTGCCGATCTCGCCAACCCGCCGCGCAACGGCCAATTGCCGGCGCCTATCGCCACGCTGGCGCTGGACGCCGATCTCGACGGGCTGATGGCGCACATCGCCGGCGGCATGGAAACGGTCGGTCTCTCGGCCTCCGCCGGCCGCACACCGGCGGACATCGCGCGCCGGCTGGTCGAGAAGGCGCAGCTGCGTTCCGTGCGTTTGTCCGACGAGGCGTTTGCGGCATTGAAGGCATTCCTGGCCATCCATGTGCCGCTGGCGCAGGCGGCCGCGGCGCTGGAGCGCTTCGCCGCCGATGCTGGCCTGGCGCTGGGCGCCGCGCTCGACACGTTCGCTGCCCGCGCGGACGCGGTCGCCGGCCATGGCCTGCCGTCAGAAGCGGTCCGCTACGATGCCGCTTTCGGTCGTCCGCTGGATTATTACACCGGCCTCGTCTTCGAAATAGCCTCCGCCGATGGCGAGCGTCCATTGGCCGGCGGCGGGCGCTACGACCGCCTGCTGACGCTGCTCGGCGCCAAAAGCCAGATTCCCGGTGTCGGTTTCTCGGTCTGGCTCGACCGCATCGAGGCGCTACGGGGTGACGCATCATGACCGTGACGCTGGCGATCCCGTCCAAGGGGCGGCTGAAGGAACAGGCGCTTGAGGTTCTGGCGAAGGCCGGGCTTGCCGTCAGCCTGCCGGAGGACGACCGCAAATATCACGCGCGTATCGCCGGCCGCGACGATATCGAGGTGGCGTTCCTGTCGGCATCCGAAATCGCCGGCGAGATCGGACAGGGCGCCGTCGACCTCGGCATCACCGGCGAAGACCTTTTGCGCGAGAACCTGGCCGACTGGCAATCGCGCGCCGAGATCGCGGCCCGGCTGGGCTTTGGCCACGCCGATGTGGTCGTGGCGGTGCCGGACATCTGGTTGGACGTCGACACCATGGCCGACCTCGACGATGTCGCCGCCGACTTCCGCCAGCGCCATGGCCGCAGGCTGCGCATCGCCACCAAATACTGGCGGCTGACGCAGCAATTCTTCACCGCCAAGCACGGTATCCAGGTCTATCGCATCGTCGAGAGCCTGGGCGCCACCGAAGGCGCGCCGGCAGCAGGCTCGGCTGACATCATCGTCGACATCACCACGACCGGCTCGACGCTAAAGGCGAACCATCTGAAAATCCTGTCGGACGGCATCGTGCTGAAATCGCAGGCCTGCCTCGTGGCCTCGAAGAAGGAACGCAAGCCGGCCGATGCAGCCCTTGTCGCCGACATCACCGCCAAGGTCGCGGCCTCGCTCGCATAGCAGCGACACGCGGCCGCTTGCGCCATCAGACTTTTGACTGGATGTTCTGTCGGTTGACCGGCTGATAGCCTCTGCCGGCTAGCGCAGGAGGTGGCCATGGCGATCAATCCCGACGAACTGAAAGGCACGCGCCCGACATTCGATCGCGCCGCGCAGGCCGGTGCTGTGTTCATCGCGCCCCGAGACGGGCTTTCGCATGTGTCGGGCGAACGCCTCGTGCCGTTGCTCGACAAGACCATCCCGCAATTGCTGGGCGATACGGTGCGGGCTCATGGTCCGCGCGATGCCGCTGTTTTTCCGAGCCAGGGCAAGCGCTTTTCCTGGGATGAGCTGGCGCAGACGGTCGACACATTCGCCGCCGGTCTGGCGAAACTCGGTCTGGGAAAGGGCGAGCGTGTCGGCATCTGGTCGCCCAACCGCTGGGAATGGCTGGTCACGCAGTTCGCCACCGCGCGCATCGGGCTTGTCCTCGTCAACATCAACCCGGCCTACCGGCTGGCCGAACTCGAATATGCGCTGAACAGGGTCGGTTGCAGGGCTCTGGTCACGGCCGCGCAGTTCAAGACCTCGGACTATCTCGGCATGATCCGGACGCTGGCGCCCGAGATCGATGTCGCCGTGCCAGGCAAGCTGGCGGCGGCGAAACTGCCGGCGCTTGAGATCGTCATCCGCATGGGTGAGGAGACATCGCCCGGCATGTTCAACTTCGGCGACGTTCTGGCGATGGGCGCCGGTGCCGACCGGGCGGCGCTGGATCGTATCAGTGCGACGCTGACGCCCGACGATGCCATCAACATCCAGTTCACGTCCGGCACCACAGGCGCGCCGAAGGGCGCTACACTCACCCATGCCAACATCATCAACAACGGCAATTTCGTCACCGCCGCCATCCGGCTGACCGCGAATGACCGGCTCTGCATTCCCGTGCCCTTCTACCACTGCTTCGGCATGTCGATGGGGTCGATGGGCTGTGTGTCGAAGGGCGCGACCATGGTGTTCCCGGGCGAGGGTTTCGATCCCGGCGTGACGCTGAAAGCAATATCCGACGAACGCTGCACCGGCCTCTACGGCGTGCCGACCATGTTCGTCGCCATGCTCGACCATCCGGATTTCAAGAGCTTCGACCTGTCGTCGCTGCGCACCGGCATCATGGCCGGTTCGCCCTGTCCGATCGAGGTGATGAAGAAGGTCATCGCGCTCATGCATATGTCGGAGGTGACGATCGCCTACGGCATGACCGAGACGAGCCCGGTTTCCTTCCAGAGCGGCGTCGACGACCCGTTGGAGAAGCGTGTTTCGACGGTCGGCCGCATCCATCCCCATGTCGAGGTCAAGGTGGTGGATGCCGAAGGCGGCACGGTGCCGGTCGGCGAGCGCGGCGAACTGTGCACGCGCGGCTATTCGGTGATGAAGGGTTATTGGGAAGACCCGGAAAAGACCGCAGAGGCGATCGACCCGGACGGCTGGATGCATACCGGCGACCTTGCCACCATCGACGAGGAGGGGTTCTGCAACATCGTCGGGCGCGTGAAGGATTTGGTCATTCGCGGCGGCGAGAACGTCTATCCACGCGAGGTCGAGGAGTTCCTTTACCGGCATCCCAAGGTGAAGGAGGTGCAGGTCTTCGGCGTGCCGGATGCCAAATATGGCGAGGAGATCGCCGCCTGGATCGTGGTGAAGCCGGGTGAGACCATGAGCGAGGAGGATGTGAAGGCCTTCTGCGCCGGGCAGATCTCGCACTACAAGGTACCGCGTTACATCCGCTTCAAGGACAGCCTGCCGATGACCGTGACCGGCAAGGCGCAGAAGTTCATCATGCGCGACGCCATGGTCGAGGAACTGGGCCTCAAGTCCTGATCGCAATCGAGCTTACAGCCGTGCCCGCGTCGAGCGCGGGGTGGCCAGCAGCAGCGTCGTTTCGGAACCGGTGATGGCTGGAATGAGCCGCACCTTGCGCAGCACCGCGTCGAGCTGCGTCAGCGTTTCGGTGTTGAGCTCCACGACCAGGTCCCAGCGGCCGTTGGTGGTGTGCACCGCCGAGATTTCCGGGAAGCCGCCGAGAGCCCGCACCACGCGGTCGGCGGCATGGCCTTCCACCTCGATCATCATGATGCCGCGCACGCGCTGTTCCAGCGCATCCGCCCGCAGGATGACGGTGTAGCCGAGGATTTCGCCCTGGCGCTCCAGCCGTTCGATGCGGGCGCGAACGGTGGCGCGAGACACGCCGAGATCGACGGCAAGGTCGGAGATGGAGCGGCGGCCGTCATGGCGCAGCAGCGTCACCAGTCTTTCGTCCAGCGCATCCATGTTTGACCATATTGGTAATCGATACTGCCGAAATGATAAGGCATTGGGCAATATTTGCCAATTCAGATTGTTCATTCCGCCAGTCGTTTGCGCTTCAATTGCCGCAAAAGATCTAAACAGGGAAGGAACATCATGCGTTGCAGGATATTGGGTGCGCCGGAGCAGGATGGCGCCGGAGTTCTGGGATGCGAGATGGGGCCAAGCGCATTGCGTACGGCCGGACTGATCCCGGCGTTGATCGAGCTTGGCCATGAGGTCGAAGACCTGGGGACGGTGCAGCCTACCGCGACCCAGCCGATCACTCACCGCAATCCCGCGTTGAAGGCGCTGCCGGAGATCGTTGCCTGGACGGCAGCGATTGCCGAGGCTGCCTATCAGGCCAGCAAGGACGCGATGCCGATCTTCCTTGGCGGCGATCATGCCATCTCCGCCGGCACGCTGTCCGGTATCGCCCGCCGTGCCGCTGAGACCGGCCGGCCTCTCTTTGTCCTGTGGCTCGACGCGCATCCCGATTTCCACACGCTCGACACCACCGCCAGCGGCAATCTGCACGGCGTGCCGCTTGCCTATGCCTGCGGCCTGCCTGGCTTTACCGGCGTCTTCCCGGATCTGACCGTGCGGGTGGAGCCCACGCGTATCTGCACGCTCGGCCTGCGCAGCGTCGATGCGGCTGAGCGCCAGGCGCTCAACGAGGCCGGCGTGACGGTACACGACATGCGCGCCATCGACGAGCACGGTATCGCGCCGCTCCTGCGCGCCTTCCTCGCGCGTGTCGCTGCCGAAAACGGCCTTCTGCATGTCAGCCTCGACGTCGATTTCCTCGATCCGTCGATCGCGCCGGCTGTCGGCACCACGGTGCCCGGCGGCGCTACCTTGCGTGAGGCGCATCTGGTGATGGAGATGTTGTCCGACAGCGGACTGGTCACCAGCCTCGATCTCGTCGAACTCAATCCCTTCCTCGATGAACGCGGCCGTACCGCCACCTTGATGGTCGACCTGACGGCGAGCCTGATGGGCCGTCGCATCATGGACCGTCCGACGAGGAGCTTCTGATGACGACCGCAGCCAAGCTCAACATCGTTCCCTTTGTCAGCGTCGATTCCATGATGAAGCTGGTGCTGGCCATCGGCGTCGAGCGGTTTCTCACCGAGCTAGCCGCCTACATCGAAGAGGATTTTCGTCGCTGGGAGCTGTTCGACAAGACGCCGCGTATTGCCTCGCACAGCCATGACGGCGTCATCGAGCTGATGCCGACCAGCGACGGCAGGCTCTATGGCTTCAAATACGTCAACGGCCACCCGAAGAATACGCGTGAGGGCCTGCAGACGGTGACCGCTTTCGGCGTGCTGGCCGATGTCGGCTCGGGCTATCCGATGCTGCTCACCGAAATGACCATCCTGACCGCGTTGCGCACCGCCGCCACCTCGGCGGTCGCGGCCAAATATCTGGCGCCGAATGGCGCCCGCACCATGGCCATCATCGGCAATGGCGCGCAGTCGGAATTCCAGGCCATCGCCTTCAAGGCGATCACCGGTATCGACAGGCTGCGTCTCTACGACATCGATCCGTCGGCCTCGCGCCGCTGCGCCAAGAACCTTGCCGGCATGGGTTTCGGCATCACCATCTGTTCCTCGGGCCAGGAAGCGGTGGAAGGCGCCGAGGTCATCACCACGGTGACCGCCGACAAGCAGTATGCGACGATCCTGACCGACAACATGGTCGGCTCCGGCGTGCACATCAACGCCGTCGGCGGCGATTGCCCCGGCAAGACGGAGCTGCATCGTGATATCCTGCTGCGCTCCGACATCTTCGTGGAGTTCCCGCCGCAGACCCGCATCGAGGGCGAAATCCAGCAATTGGACCCTGACCATCCCGTGATAGAGCTGTGGCAGGTGATGGCCGGCAAGGTCGCCGGTCGCTCCAGTGACAAGCAGATCACGCTGTTCGATTCCGTCGGTTTCGCCACCGAGGATTTCTCGGCGCTGCGTTATGTGCGCGACCAATTGCAGGCGACCGGCCTCTATGAGGAGCTCGACCTGCTGGCCGATCCCGACGAGCCGCGCGACCTGTTCGGCATGCTGCTGAGGGCGGGCGCTAAGGAAGGCGTTGTCGCCTAGAGCAATTCCAGGAAAAGTGCGTAGCGGTCTTCTGTCTGGAATTGCGTAAAAACAAAGAGTTAGAGCGTTTCCGCGGTTCAGTGAAAAACGGAAACGCTCTAGTTTCAGTCGGAAGAAACAGGAGGTTGCTGATGTCGCTCGAACTCATCAATCCGGATGATCTGCCTGTTCCCGAGATGTACACGCAGGTTGTCATCGCAACCGGGACCAGGATGGTGTTCGTCTCAGGCCAGCAGCCCGAGAGCAGAGACGGCAAGCTCGTGGGGCATGGTGATTTTGCGGCGCAGGCTCGCCTGACATTCGACAATCTCGGCCGGGCGCTCCGGGCCGCGGGCGCACGGCCTGAGCAGGTCGGCAAGATCACGATCTATATCGTCGACTACAACCGCGATGTACATGTTCCGATCATCGAGGAGGCGCAGATTTCGTTGTTCGGAAATCACAAGCCGGCGAATGTGATCGTGGGGGTGGCGATCATGTCTCCGGGCTACCTCATAGAGGTTGATGCGATAGCGGTCATTTGACGGGAAGCCGCGGTTGTCGCGGCGCGGCCATGTCGAGGTCACGCACTCATAGACTGACGTCGTCCGCCGTTCAGCGCTTTCCTCTATCGGTGCCGCAATCCGCTTCGAAAAGCACAGCGAAAACCACCTCGCTCCCGTCAAACTCGCTTCAGCCAAAATCCGGATGCGCTTTGCGAGTCCGTGAGCTAGAAAGCCCCCCTCGGACGCTCGGAGCGGCGTTCATGCAGGAGCCTGACCATGATCAAGATGAGCGTCTACTATCCGGCCGATGGCGGCTCGAAGTTCGATCACGACTACTACCGCACCACCCACATGCCGCTGCTGCGGGAACGGCTCGGCGATGCCTGCCTGCGCTACGAGATCGACAAGGGCCTTGCGGGTCGCGAACCTGGAAGCGAGCCGAAGTTTGTCGCGGTGTGTCACGTCTACTCGCCGAGCCTGGGGGTATTCCAACAGGCGCTCGGTCCCCACCGCACGGAGATCGCCGCGGACGTCGCCAACTATACAGACATCGCGCCCATAGTGCAGATCAGCGAAATCGTTGAAGTGTAGGCGCTTCGGCGCGTCAGGCGTAGCCGTGAAACTTTCCGGGGCAGGCGTCGTGCCGGCGCACCATGATCATGGTGTCAAACTCGCTTCAGCCAAAATCTGGATGCGCTTTATGAGACGGCGACCTGAGATGAGCTGCTGACTTGGTGGACATGCGTTGGTTCTTCGCGCACGCTTTTCAGCACTTGGGCCAAGGCCTTGCATTCCGCCTGGCGGTGCCCGTTGCGGCGCCAGGCCAGCGCTACGGTGCGTGACGGCATAGGCTCGGTGAAGGGCACGACGCGAAGATCGGGCAGCGCTGCGGTCGGCGCCACCGCCATCTCCGGCACCAGTGTCACGCCGAAGCCATGTCCGACCATCTGCAGAAGCGTGGTCAGGCTGGTTGCGCCATAGTTGGCCATGGCGGTGGGGCGCACGCTGCCGCACAGTTGCAGCGCTTGATCGCGCAGGCAATGGCCTTCTTCCAGCAGCATCAGCCGTTCCAGCACCGGGCTCTCTGGCGGTACCGGCGGCGCCACCAGATCGGGCTCCGCGCGCGGTACCGCCAGGAAGAAGCGGTCCTCGAATAGCGCCTCGGCCGTCAACCCTGGCTGGTCGAGCGGCAGCGCCGCGATGAAAGCGTCGAGGCTGCCCAGCGCGGTTTCCTCGGCCAGCGTGTCGGTTACCGCCTCGCGCAGTTCGAGCCGCAGGTCGGGATAGCGCTGCCGCAGTTGCGGAAGTACCGAAGGCAGGAGATAGGGCGCCACCGTCGGGATGATGCCGAGCCGGAAGCGGCCTTCCAGCGCCTTGCGCCCCGCCATGGCAGCTTCTTCCACGTCGCGCGTGGCCGCCAGTGCCCGCGCGATCAGCGGCAACAGCGTAAGCGCTTCCGGCGTCAGGATGGCGTTGCGGCCGGAGCGGTCGAAGAGTTTGCAGCCGAGCTTTTCCTCCATGTCGGCAATCTGCGCGGAAAGCGCCGGCTGGCTGATGCCGCACAGGACGGCGGCACGCCCGAAATGCAGCGTCTGGACCAGTGTCTCGAAATACTGCATCTGCCGCAGAGTGAGTTTTATCATAAGAAAAACCTATCGGAAAAAACACAAAAGGCAATTTGCTTTTATAGAATGAAGCACTTAGGTTGCCTGCGTTCCACAATTCGGCGGGCGCCTCGCGGCAGCTCTTCGGCAACCCACCCAGTTCGAGGGAGGCAGCCATCGTCAGCCTCTCTCCAGATCGAAATCTGCCGTGCGCCCCGCGAAAGGGCTTGTGGCCTGGCCTCGTTTGAAATTCACGATTGGAGAAAGAAATGGACGCGAAGACCGACGACAAAAGCGCAGGCAAATGCCCGTTCAGCGGCCATGGACCGAAGAACAACGACTGGTGGCCGAACCAGTTGGACATCCAGATCCTGCATCGGCATTCCAACCTGTCCGACCCGATGGGTGAGACGTTCGACTACGCCAAGGAATTCGAGAGCCTCGACCTCGATGCAGTCATTGCGGATGTGAAGGCCCTGATGACGGATTCGCAGGATTGGTGGCCGGCCGACTTCGGCCACTATGGACCGCTGTTCATCCGCATGGCCTGGCACAGCGCCGGCACCTACCGCATCGGCGATGGCCGTGGCGGCGCCGGCGCCGGGCAGCAGCGTTTTGCCCCGCTGAATTCATGGCCGGACAACGTCAACCTCGACAAGGCGCGCCGGCTGCTTTGGCCGATCAAGCAGAAATACGGTCGCAAGCTCTCCTGGGCCGACCTTTTGATCCTGGCCGGTAACGTTGCGCTGGAATCTATGGGCTTCAAGACCTTCGGTTTCGCCGGTGGCCGGGCCGACGTCTGGGAACCGGAAGAGCTCTACTGGGGTCCCGAAGGCGCCTGGCTCGCCGACGAGCGTTACTCCGGCGATCGCGACTTGCAGAACCCGCTCGGCGCCGTGCAGATGGGCCTGATCTATGTGAATCCGGAAGGGCCGAACGGCAAGCCGGACCCGCTGGCCGCAGCGCGGGACATCCGCGAAACCTTCGCGCGCATGGCGATGAATGACGAGGAGACCGTCGCGCTGATCGCCGGCGGCCACACCTTCGGCAAGACGCACGGCGCCGGCGATGCGAAGCTGGTTGGACCGGAGCCGGAAGCCGCCGGCATCGAGCAGCAGGGTCTGGGCTGGGCCAACGCTTTCGGCACCGGCAAGGGTGGCGACGCCATCGGCAGCGGCCTGGAAGTCATCTGGACGACGACGCCGACCAAATGGACCAACAACTTCTTCTGGAACCTGTTCGGCTACGAGTGGGAACTGACCAAGAGCCCGGCCGGCGCACACCAGTGGACGCCGAAGCATGGCATGGGCGCCGGCACCGTGCCGGACGCGCACGACAAGGGGAAGCGCCACGCACCGTCGATGCTGACCACCGACCTCGCGCTGCGTTTCGACCCGGCCTACGAGAAGATCTCGCGGCGCTTCTACGAGGATCCGGACGCGTTCGCCGATGCCTTCGCACGCGCCTGGTACAAGCTGACGCACCGCGACATGGGTCCCCGCGCCCGTTATCTCGGCCGGCTCGTGCCGAAGGAAGTGCTGGCCTGGCAGGATCCGATCCCGGCGGTCGATCATGCGCTGGTCGACGAAGCTGATATCGCCGCGCTAAAGGCCAAACTCCTGGCGTCCGGCCTGTCGGTGTCGCAGCTGGTGTCGACCGCTTGGGCATCGGCCTCGACCTTCCGCGGCTCCGACAAGCGCGGTGGCGCCAACGGTGCACGCATCCGGCTTGCGCCGCAGAAGGACTGGGCGGTCAATCAGCCGAGCGAACTGAACGCGGTGCTGCAGAAGCTGGAAGCGATCCAGGCGGAGTTCAATGCCGCGCAGTCCGGCGGCAAGAAAGTGTCGCTCGCCGACCTGATCGTGCTCGGCGGTGCCGCCGCGGTCGAGAAGGCGGCCAAGGATGCGGGCCAGGCGGTCACTGTGCCGTTCACGCCCGGCCGCATGGACGCATCGCAGGATGAAACCGACGTCCACTCCTTCGCGCCGCTCGAACCGGTCGCCGATGGTTTCCGCAACTACAGCCGGGGCGCTCACCGCCTCTCGGCGGAGACGCTGCTGGTCGATAAGGCGCAGCTGTTGAACCTGACGGCTCCGGAGATGACCGTGCTGCTCGGCGGCCTGCGTGTCCTCGGCGCCAATGTCGGGCAGTCCACGCATGGCGTGTTCACCGAACGGCCGGAGACGCTGAGCAATGACTTCTTTGTCAACCTGCTCGACATGCGTACCGAGTGGCGGCCCTCTGCCACGGACGGCGTGTTCGAGGGGCGCGACCGCGGCACCGGCGAGGCCCGGTGGACGGGCACGCGCGTCGACCTGATCTTCGGTTCGCACGCGCAGTTGCGCGCGCTCGCCGAAGTCTACGGCAGCGCCGACGCGAAGGGGACGTTCGTGAAGGATTTCGTGGCGGCCTGGAACAAGGTGATGAACGCCGACCGCTTCGACCTCGTCTGAGCCGGCTATACAAAAAAGAACAGGCGCGGATCGCTCCGCGCCTGTTTTGTTTTTGGAAAGTTGGCGACGGCGCCCGTTAGGCGCCGTGCTTGCCCTGCTTTCAGTCTTTCTCGAACATTCCGGTCTTGGCGACGATACCAGCAATGGCGCCGCCGATCAGCGGAGCGACGATGAACAGCCAGAGCTGGCTGATAGCCGCGCCGCCGGTGAACAGCGCCGGGCCGATCGAGCGCGCTGGGTTGAGCGAGGTTCCCGTCACCGGGATGATGGCGAAATGCAGACCCGCCAGCGTCAGGCCGATGACTAGGCCGGCGAAGGCCGTCGTGTGCTTGCCGCTGGTGACCCCTAGAATGACCGTCACGAAGGTGAAGGTTCCGATAAGCTCCCAAAGGAATGCCGAGCGGATGCCCCATTTCGTCTCGTCCCATCCGTTGGCGCCGAAGCCGCCGGTATGGCCGCCGACTTGTCCCGAAACGATGAGCCACAGCGCCAGCGAAGCGATGATGGCGCCGATGATCTGGGCAATCCAATAGGGGATCACGTCTTTTGCCGGCATGCGGCCAGCGAGGAATACGCCAAGCGTCACCGCCGGGTTGAGATGCGCGCCCGAGATTGGTCCGATCGCATAGGCCGCGGCGATGAGGCCGATGCCGAAAGCCAGTCCAATGCCTTCCTGCCCGAGCGGCAGCGCGCCACCGAAACCACCGGTCACGACCGAGGCCGTGCCGATAAACACCAACAGAAATGTACCCAGAACTTCAGCCAAGTAAGATTTCATAGTCCCCTCCTCGAATGGCCCTTGCCAACCGTGGACAAGAGCCGCGAATCGCAAGCGAAAGCCTATGTCCAAGTCGATGCGTTGAAAAGCGTCGCCGGTTGCGCCAGTTCGCCGGCTTGTGCATTCGGGTTGCGCCGGTTACAGCAGGGTTGAAATCAATCATTTGCGGCAGGACGAATGCGACTGGGCGGGCGGCTGGCGGCAGCCATAGAAGTGCTGGAGGATATTGGCCGCAGGCATCGCCCGGCGGCGGATGCCTTGCGGGACTGGGGCCTGTCGCACCGCTTCGCCGGCGGCGGCGACCGCGCGGCCATCGGCAACATCGTTTACGACGCCCTGCGCCGCAGGCGCAGCGCCGGCTGGCTGCTGGGCGACGACACGCCGCGCGCCACCGGTTTCGGCGCGCTGCTGCTGGAATGGGGACAGACCGCGCAATCGCTCAATGCCGCGCTTGAGGGTGACAAGTTCGCGCCTTCGCTGCTGAGCGACGCCGAGCTTGAGACCATCGCCGCGCGCAGGCTGGCTGATGCCCCGGGCGAGGTGAGAGCCGATTGTCCTGATTGGAGCGTGCCGCTGCTCGAGACAGCCTTCGGCGAGGCCTGGGTGGAGGAGGGGGCGGCACTTGCCGCGCGACCACCGCTCGATCTCAGGGTGAACACGCTGAAGGCCGAGCGCGCCAAGGTTCTGGCCGAGCTCGCCGAAACAGGTGCCGAACCGGCGCATCTCGCCACCGAAGGCATCCGCATCGCACCGATTGCTGGCGACGGCCGGCATCCGAACGTCCAGGCAGAGCCGGCTTTCCAGAAGGGCTGGTTCGAGGTGCAGGACGAAGGCTCGCAGATCGCGGCCGAGCTGACCGACGCCAAGCCGGGCATGCAGGTGCTCGACTATTGCGCCGGCGCCGGCGGCAAATCGTTGGCGCTGTCGGCGGCGATGGAGAACAAGGGGCAGATTTTCGCGCATGATGCCGAAAAGCAGCGGCTGGCACCGATCTTCGACCGCATCCGCCGTTCCGACAACCGCAACGTTCAGGTGGTCGCTCGCGAGCAGGAACTGGCGCCTCTGACCGGCCACATGGACATCGTGTTGATCGATGCGCCCTGCACCGGCAGCGGCACCTGGCGGCGGCGGCCGGATGCCAAATGGCGGCTGACGCGCCGCCAGCTCGACGCGCGCAAGGCTGAGCAGTCGGCCATCCTCGATACCGCGAAGGCCTTCGTGAAGCCGGGTGGGCTGCTGGTCTATGTCACCTGCTCGGTCTTTCCCGAGGAGAATGACGAGCAGGTCACGAACTTCCTGGGTCGCGACAACACATTCGCGCCGATCGATCACACGGTGCTTTGGCAGTCTCGCTTCCCAGGGCATGCCGCGTCGGCCCGCATTGCCGTAGGGGGCGGCATCTCGCTGTCGCCGGCATTGAGCGGCACGGACGGCTTCTATTTCTGCGCGCTGCGCAAGGCAGGTTGACCATTCATCGGTTTGCTGCGATGCAGCACAACCATTGCCTGGGAGCCTGGCCTCTGCGATAAGCCGGCTATGCCGAATTCCTTCGGTCTCCAGGGCTGTTGTCATGAGCGCCAAGATCGTCCCCGCCCCGAATTATGAAGAGCGCGTCAGGACCTCCTTCGCGCGCCAGCAGGCCATGGCCACCATCGGCGCCGAACTGACGCTGGTGACACCCGGCATCATCGAGATCGAGATGCCTTATTCGGCGGCTCTCACCCAGCAGCACGGCTTCCTCCATGCCGGCGTGATCTCGACGGCGTTGGATTCGGCCTGCGGTTATGCGGCCTATTCGCTGATGCCGGAAAACTCGGGCGTGCTGACCATCGAGTTCAAGGTGAATCTGCTGGCGCCTGGCAAGGGCGAACGGTTCCTGTTTCGCGGTTCCGTCACCAAGCCCGGTCGCACCATCATCGTGGCAGACGGCCAGGCCTATGCCTTCGCCGCCGACGGCGAGGCCAGGCTGATCGCCACCATGACCGGCACCATGATGACGGTGACTGGGCGCGAGGGGATCGAAGGGTGAGCAGCCGATTCCCGAAGCGAATTCGTCGTGCCGCTGACACGACGAGAGGTTACTGACACGGGGCGTTGCGAGGTCGCGGCCTCTTTGGCCTTGAGGGTGGTGAAACGTCTTGAGCGAGAAATCCGCAGACTTGTCCGTCAAGCTCGGTGGTCGGCGTGTCCTGTTCGTCATGGCTGCCGATGCCGAATATGGCCCGCATCTCAAGCGTCTGTTCACGCCGTACATGACCGGTGTCGGACCGGTCGAGGCCGGTGTCCGTCTTGGTGCCGAACTCGCCCGATTGAAGGCGGAAGCGATGTTGCCGGATTTTGTCGTCTCGCTTGGCTCGGCCGGTTCGCGCCGGCTGGAGCAGACCGGCATCTACCAGGCAACTTCGGTCGCCTATCGCGACATGGACGCCTCGGCGCTCGGCTTTCCGAAGGGCATCACGCCGTTCCTGGATCTGCCGGCTGTTTTGCAATTGCCGCATCAAATTCCGGGAATTGCCGGCGCCTCGCTGTCGACCGGCGCAAACATCGTCTCGGGCGCGGCCTATGACGCGATCGCCGAGGACATGGCCGACATGGAGACCTTTGCCTGCCTGCGCGCCTGCCAGTTGTTCGGCGTTCCGCTGATAGCATTGCGCGGCATTTCGGACGGTGCCGCCGAACTCAAGAATGTCGGCGACTGGACCGAATACCTTCACGTCATCGACGAGAAGCTGGCCGATGCGGTGAGGCTTCTGGAGACCGCGCTCCGCTCGAACACTCTTTAGATCGAGGCGGTCTGGTTTGCCTGGTCGTCGCGACTGGGCTGCGACGCGGCACCCCATTGCGCCGGACTGCTTCTTTCTTTAAAGGCTCGCCATGACGACACATCCCGACACCGTTCTCATCATCGACTTCGGCAGCCAGGTCACGCAGCTGATCGCCAGGCGCGTGCGCGAAGCCGGCATCTATTGCGAAATCGTGCCGTTCCAGTCGGCCGACGAGGCCTTCAAACGCATCCGCCCCAAGGCGGTCATCCTCTCGGGCAGCCCGCATTCCACCGTCGATATCGGCAGCCCGCGCGCGCCGGACGCGGTCTTTTCCGCCGGCATTCCGGTACTCGGCATCTGCTATGGCGAACAGACCATGTGCGCCCAGCTCGGCGGCAAGGTGGAAAGCGGCCATCATCGCGAGTTCGGCCGCGCCTTCCTAGAGGTTGAGCAGGAATGCGCGCTGTTTGACGGCGTCTGGGCCAAGGGTACCCGCCATCAGGTGTGGATGAGCCATGGCGACCGCGTCACCGCGCTACCGCCGGGCTTCAAGGTTGTCGGCACATCGACCGGTGCTCCCTTCGCGGCGATCGCCGACGAAGGGCGCAAATTCTATGCCGTGCAATTCCATCCCGAAGTCGTGCACACGCCCGACGGCGCCAAGCTGTTGCGCAACTTCGTCAACAAGATCGCCGGCCTTACCGGCGACTGGACCATGAAGGCCTATCGCGAACATGCCGTCGAGGCGATCCGCAAGCAGGTCGGCAAGGGTAAGGTCATCTGCGCACTGTCGGGCGGCGTCGATTCTTCCGTCGCCGCTCTGCTGATCCATGAGGCGGTTGGCGACCAGCTGACCTGTATCCTGGTCGACCACGGCCTGATGCGAAAAAACGAGGCGGCCGACGTCGTCGCCATGTTCCGCGAGCATTACAATCTGCCTCTGATCCTGGTCGACGCATCCGACCGTTTCATCTCGGCGCTGGAAGGCGAGTCCGACCCGGAAAAGAAACGCAAGACCATCGGCCGCCTGTTCATCGAAGTGTTCGAGGAAGAGGCGAAGAAGCTGGGTGGTGCCGATTTCCTTGCCCAGGGCACGCTTTATCCCGACGTCATCGAGAGCGTGTCCTTCACGGGTGCCACCTCGTCCACCATCAAGTCGCACCACAATGTCGGCGGCCTGCCGGATCGCATGAAGATGCAACTTGTCGAGCCGCTGCGCGAGCTGTTCAAGGACGAAGTGCGCATCCTGGGCAAGGAGCTAGGCTTGCCGGAAAGCTTCATCGGCCGCCATCCGTTCCCAGGGCCAGGGTTGGCCATTCGTTGTCCGGGCGGCATTACCCGTGAAAAACTGGAGATCCTGCGCGAGGCCGACGCGATCTATCTGGACGAGATCCGCAAGGCAGGCCTCTACGACGCCATCTGGCAGGCCTTCGCCGTGCTGTTGCCGGTGCAGACGGTGGGCGTGATGGGCGATGGCCGTACCTACGAATTCGTCTGCGCGCTGCGCGCCGTAACCTCTGTCGACGGCATGACGGCCGACTTCTACCACTATGACATGGAATTCCTCGGCCGCGCCGCGACCCGTATCATCAACGAAGTGCGCGGCATCAATCGCGTCGTCTACGACGTGACCAGCAAGCCGCCGGGAACCATCGAATGGGAATGATTCAGGCCTATCCGGAAGCCGCCGATTTTACGCCGGAGTTCGATTTAACGCACTGAAATATAATAGTTTTGTCGATTGTGCCTATCGATACCTATCGGTGGGCATAGTTCGCATGTACCGTCACAGCTGACGGCCCTTGCCTATATTGATTGCTGCCGATTTTGAAAGTACCGTCACGGGAAATGAGGCCGGTGACGGTACTTATTTTGGCCTAAGCCATTGCGAACACGCGCATTTTTTCAGCACTGGCCCCCAAAAACCGCATGACGGTACTTTTCGGAGGTGGCACGGCAATGCTGACGGATGCCGCAATTAAGGCCCTGAAACCAAGCGAAAAAATTTACAAGGTCGCCGATCGCGACGGCATGTATGTCCGCGTCATGCCGTCTGGAGCCATATCTTTCCGGCTGGACTACCGGATGAATGGCCGACGCGAGACGGTCTATCTCGGCAAGTATGGGCGTGATGGTATCACTCTCGCGCGGGCGCGCGAGTTGTGCCTGGATGCACGGCGGGCGGTCAGAGAGGGACGTTCACCAGCAATCGAGAAGCAGCGCGAGAAACACCGCCTGAAAGAGGCCAAGAGCTTCGGCGAGTTCGGCGAGAAATGGTTGATGAATGCTTCGATGGCGGACAGCACCAGAGCCATGCGCCGCGCCATATTCGAACGTGAGCTCCTCCCCGTGTGGCGCAATCGCCTGCTTGCGGAAATCACGCCAGACGACCTGCGAGCGCACTGCGCCAAGATCGTCGAGCGCGGCGCTCCAGCCACTGCAATCCACGTGCGGGATATCCTGAAGCAGATCTACGGCTTCGCGATCCTGCATGGAGAGAAGGTGCCCAACCCAGCGGATGAGGTTGGACCCGCCGCGATCGCGACGTTCGTGCCGAGGGATCGCGCCCTATCGCCGGCCGAAATTCGTATCACGCTCAAGCAACTCGAACACGTTCCTACTCTGCCGACCATTCGGCTAGGTATGAAGCTCTACCTTCTGACAATGGTCCGGAAAAGCGAACTTCAGGATGCGGTGTGGGAGGAGGTGGATTTCGAGAATGCGGTCTGGACCATTCCAAAAGAGCGGATGAAGCGTTCGAGGCCTCACAATGTCTATCTCTCGCGCCAAGTCATGGACATTCTGATCGCCCTTAAGACCTGCGCGGGGAATTCGAGATATCTTTTGCCGTCGCGATACGATGCTGACGCGCCGATGTCGCGAGCGACCTTCAACAGAGTGACTTATTCTGTAGTCGAGCATGCCAAGAAGAACGGACTACCTCTGGAACCGTTTACGGTTCACGACCTGAGGCGCACCGGTTCTACCCTCTTGAATGAGCTCGGCTTCAACAGTGATTGGATCGAGAAGTGCCTCGCCCATGAGGATGGACGGTCATCCCGCGGAGTTTACAACAAGGCGGAATATGAGGTTCAACGCCGCCATATGTTGCAGGAATGGGCAGATATCGTCGATGCCTGGGTTGAGGGGAAGAAACGCGGTCCGATACTCGCGCCCCCCGCCACGACGCTGCTTGAGCTTGACCCATCGCTTTGACCCATCGGGTGTTCCATGGCGAACGTCAGGATGCCTGGTCCGTTTGGATGGAGCGGACGACGGTGCTTTTGCCGAGCTTGGACGTTGGCAAGATCCCGGTGATGCCGAGGGCATTCGCTTGATGGTCGATGGAATTATGCCGCGGAAAACTGATCTGGCGTTCATTTCGCCTTCGAAGTGGATCCTGCAACTCGATCCTGACCTTTGACAGGACGGATTCTCCGCTGCCTCACGTCTGGACAGAGCGCTTTGAGAATGGGCTTTGCGCGCCGCGCCGCGAGCCACGCTTGAATTTCGCCAAGATCCCAGACCACGCATCTTGGAGTTAAGGCGAAGCGTCGCGGAAATTCTCCACGCCGCTCCATTTCATAGATGGTGCTATCGGCTAGCGGGACTATCTCCCGCAACTGTTGGCGTCGGATGGTCCGCTGCAGCGTGAACTCGCCAGATGCGTTCGCCATGCTCTGCCTCCCATCGTTCAACGCCTCTCAAGTAAAGTGATCGTTCCTGAAAATTGAAAGGGGTCAGCAGGGATCGTGTGAGAACAGCGCAGTGAAGCGTGTAAATCGGCGGGTTATCGAAAGCACACTCACCAATTGGAACCGCTTCCCAGGGAGACGTGTTGGCTCAAGGCTCCTGCAAGTCGTTCCGCATGGATCCTCAGGCAAGCCGGCAAGTTTGATATCGGTGAACGCGTGTCGTCCAAAGACTGGTTGGACACCGGCTCGTTGCTGGCGATACGATATTCGGAGATGCAGTTCGAACCTATGCCAGCAGGAGCCAATCAGATGAGTGAAGCGCTGATCATCGATCGATCGAAGGGTGTTGCCGCAGGCAGGAGTTCCGGTTCGGGCTTCGGCAATCTCGTTTGGGCGGTTGCGACTTCCGACGACAAGAGTCTCGACCTCAAAGGTCAGGTCGCAGCAGCTTTCGCAAAGATAGACCGGGTGTTGGGCGAACTGGGCACAGACCGTCGGAATTTGCTGTCCGTTACGGTCTTCCTGGCAAACCTGGATGACAAGAAGGCTTTCGATATCGAATGGCTGAGCTGGGTTGGGGACAATCCCGGACATTGGCCGCAGCGCATGTGTATCGGAGCGACGCTGTCGGCCGGCACGTTGGTCGAGATCTCTGTCGTCGCGGCGCGGCCAGGCTAGCGTAGGTAGCGACGCTCATCGGAACGAACGCTTTCCATTCCTTGCAAGTGAAAAACATCTTCTACGGGCAGCAAGTCGCGATGGACTTGCTGGACGCCGCCATCCGCTATGACGCGCAGAAAGGTTTCTTTCATTGCGGTGGCAGCGGCGCGGATCGCGTAATTTCCATAGATTATCATGCGGATGTTTCCCAGCACACGTATGTCAGCCGCATTGAGCTCAGGGTAGGCGTTTGGCACAATGACCAACGGGGCGGCGCCGTTCCACGCTTTTGAGAAGCTCTCGATCTCGCCGGGATCTTTCCTCTTCGAGTGGATAAGGATCATGTCGGCACCAGCCTGCTCATAGGCGTGGGCACGCGCCAACGCTTCATCCTCACCCAGTCCGGCGATCAGCGCCTCTGTGCGTGCAATGACCAGGAAGTCAGGATCCGATCGCGTCGCCAGGGCGGCTTCGATCTTGCCCTGGAATTCTTCGACACGCACTAGGTTGTGATGGCCGTCGACCGCGAGGCTCGTCACCTTTGGGAACGACTTGTCTTCAATGACGATCGCGCTTGAGCCGGATCGCTCATATTCCCGGACCGTGTGAATGACGTTGATCGCGTTGCCGTATCCGGTGTCGACGTCGGCGACGATCGGCAAGGAGGTTCTGCCGGCAACGGCCCGAAGCATATCGAGATGTTGGGTCATCGAGATTAGGCTCATGTCGGGAAGGCCATAAAGCGCCGATAGCTCGAAGCCTGATGCCCATAATCCGTCGAACCCGGCTTGCTCGGCGAGGATCGCCGACAACGGACTGTGGGTCGCCATGACATGGACCAGCCCCTTCTCGGCCATTGCGCGGCGTAGACGTGTCGCTTTGGTCATCGTGGGATCCTCACGTCAGTGCCTCGCACGCATAGATTATCCGTTTGCAGGCCAGATCGAGTTCCGTCTGTGACGACGCATATGAGATCCGCAGAAACGATGGTGCCAGGAATGCCGATCCCGGTACGGCTGCGACGCCGAACTGGTCGAGAAGGTAGTCCGTGAAATCGACGTCGCTGGCAATGATCTTGCCTTGAGGTGTCCGCTTGCCAATCAACCCCGCACATGAGGGAAAGGCATAGAAGGCACCGTCCGGAACAGAACAGCTCAGGCCAGGCGCCCGCGCGAGCAGGCCGACGACAAGGTCCCGGCGCTTTCGGAACTCGGCCACGAAATCCGCGACATAGTGCTGATCTCCGCCGACGGCCTCGACCGCTGCGTATTGCGAGATCGAGCTTGTGTGCGATGAGGTCTGGCCCTGGATCGTGTTCATGGCCTTGATAAGGTGCGTCGGCCCGGCGGCATAACCGACGCGCCAACCCGTCATCGCGCTTGCCTTCGAGACGCCGTTGACGATCACAGTCCGCTCGAACAGGTCTGGGGCGACTGTAAGAATCGAGGCGAAAGGAACCTCGTAGACAAGTTTTTCGTAAATATCGTCCGAAAGCACGTGCACCTGCGGATGGTCTCGCAGGACTTGCGCCAACGCTGAAAGCTCATCAGAAGAATAGACTGCGCCGGTCGGGTTGCATGGCGAATTCAACATCAGCCATTTCGTGCGCTCGGTGATAGCGCCGGCCAGAGCTTCTGCAGTGAGCTTGAAACCGCGTTCCGGCTCGCACGGTACCAGCACCGCAGTCCCGCCCGCCAGAGCGACCATATCCGGATACGAAACCCAGCACGGAGTTGGGATGATGGTTTCATCACCGGCATCAAGGCTGGCATAGAGCGCGTTGAAGATGACCTGCTTGGCGCCACAACCAACAGTCACATCGTCGGCACGATAATCCACCCCATAATCGCGCTTTAGTTTGGCGCAGATTGCCTCGCGCAGCTGCGTGGCGCCGGCAACGGCAGTATAGCGCGTCAGACCCTTGCCAATGGCACGCACTCCAGCGTCGCAAATTGCCGCCGGTGTCGGGAAATCGGGCTCGCCCTGACTGAGAACAATGACATTGACTCCGCTGGTTCTCAGAGCCGCGGCGCGCGCAGTCATCGCCTTTGTTTCGGATGGGCGGACAAGCTGGAGCCGGTTTGAAAGTATCGTCATTGCAAAGACCTCGACTTCATATCGAGGCCGGTCTGCGCATTTTGTTTTTACCCATCAACTTGGGCCATCTAGCAACTGAATGCCATTCATCGACTATTTCGATGCGGCGCCCAGCAATTTGGACTTGGGTTGGTCTTCCTTGCACAAGCGCACGAGCCATCGGCAGAACATTCGCGCCAGATCCAGATTTTGACTGCGGTCGACTGCATGGGCGTGATACTGCATACCGCTCGGCGTACGGGTACCTTTGACGATTTCCAGCAATCCCTGCTTGATCAGATCCCGGACAAGGACCTCCGGGGTCACCAGAAGGCTTCTTCCGTGCGCTATCGCGGGAAGCGCCAGATAGTGATGGTCGTATCGAGCGCCCAGCTTGATGTCTTCCTGGCGGATGTCCATCCCCCGCAACCAGGTTGGAAGAGTATCTGGACGAGAGGTGATGGAGACGATCGGAACGCGTGTCACGATATCGATCTCCTTGCCGGCAACTTGTCGCGGAGAGCCGACGCAAACCAAGTCCTCGTTGAGCAGAACCCATCTGTCGGAAGGTTCGGCCAAGGCTAGATCGCGCGTAATCAGCACGTCGAAATTGTCGGCTGACGTCGGTTGGGAGAGCGTGGTGACAACGTCGACCACCGCGCCGCCGGCCTCGGTCGAAAACGCCTGGATGTTCGGGATGAGAAGCGTCGAGGCGAAGGTCGGCAGCGATGTCCTGACGAGAATTCGGTTCAGATCCGTCTGCCTGCGCTTCATGCGCTGCGCTGTAAAATAAATGGTGTCGAGCGGCTCGCTGACGGCGGTGGCGAAGAGCCTCCCGAACGCGGTGAGTTCGGAGTTGCGTCCCCGCCGCTCGACAAGTTTCGAGCCGAGATAGTCTTCGAGGACGGCCAGGTGCCGGCTCACCGCGCTTTGCGCGATGCCCAATACGACTGCGGCTCGCGTGACGCTCTTCTCACGCGCGATCACGGCGAAGGCCCGCACAGAGTTGAGCGGCAGCGATTCATGTCCCTCGGGCAAAACAGTTCCCTTTCTAAAAAACGGGGGGATCACATTGGGACGGATTTGGTTCGAATTATTCGATGATTGTCACAGGAGCGTAACAGCGGCCCGGTAGCCCAAATTCCATCAACCAGGCTCGGGCCGATGCCAGAAACCAAATTCGTAATCGTCAGTTTTGATGGGCTGCGGCCGGATCTGATCGACGATCAGCAGACACCAAATCTCGTCCGGCTCAAGAAGCTTGGCACGACGCTCGCGGCGCAGCGAACGATCTATCCAAGTGAAACCAGGACTGCTTTCCCAAGTTTCGTGACCGGAAGCACAGCAGCCGTTCATGGGATGGTCGGCAACAAATACGTCGATCGCAGCGTCAACCCGCAACGCTATATAGACACGGCTGATGCGGTCCTGCTGGATCGGCTGGATCGGGAAAGCGGCGGCCAGCTTATGAGCGCACCTACTTTGGGCGAGCTGCTTGGGCGCGCCGGTCGAAGCCTTGCGGTCCTAGCCTCCAACACGCCCGGCACGACGCGGCTCTTCCACCACAAAGCCGAGGCCTTCGGCCATGTCCGTTTGTCCGGCCATTTTCCCGAAGCCTGCACGCCCAAACATGTCCTAGACGATGTTGTTACACGTTACGGGCCCCTGCCGCCGGTCCCTCCTGTCGGGGAGCCGGACCTCGATGCGCAGACGCTGATCACCACGATCTTTCTCGACTACCTGTGGCCCGAGCGGACTCCGGACGTGACCATTCTGTCCTATGGCGAGCCGGATACCTGTTCTCACCACAATGGTACGGGTGCTGCCGCGACCCGCCGGGTGATCAAACACTGTGATGCTGAATTTGGGCGTATTCTGGACTGGTGGGAAGCCGAGGGACGGGCCGCAGGCGTACAGATCATCGCGCTGTCGGACCATGGCCACATTACCGCACATACACGCGTCTCCGTTGCCGATTGTCTTTCCGACGTCGGCTTCAATCCGGGAACCGCGCCAGCGCCGGACGTTGACGTCGTTGTCGTGCCCGGACAGGTCGGCGCTCTCTACCTTGCCGACCGCAGCAGCGAACAGCTGACACGGCTCGTCGGCGCGCTGAGCGAATTTCCCTGGGTCGGTCCAGTGTTCACGGCGCCCGGAAACGAAATCGAGGGGGTCGTCCCGGGAACCTTTGCAAGCAGCCTGGTCATGGCGAACCACGAACGGGCCCCTGATGTCTATTTTGCCTTTCGCGCGGACGACCGCAGGGATCGGTTCGGTCTCGTAGGCGGGACGTTCTACGACAATGCGAGGATGCCTGGCCTTGGCGTCCATGGCGGCTTGCACTCCAAGGAACTGGCCTCGGTCGGCATTGTCGCGGGGTCAAAGTTCCTGGCCGGTGGACACGTCTCCAAAGTGCCGTCCGGTATTTGCGACGTCGTCCCTACCATCCTTGAGGCTCTCGATATGCAGCCACCTTCGAGCATGACGGGGCGCGTGCTTTCGGAAGTGCTAGCTCGGCGATCGGCTGTCGCGCCTCTCTTGGCGAGTGTCACTCAGGTTTCCGAAATCCGGTCCGGCGGCCTCCTGCAGCGTATTCAGCGGACGCAGGTGGGATCGGCAGTCTACCTGGATGGCGGATGGGCTGAGGCTGCCGGTGCCGGCGTGATCAAAACGACAGAGGTGGCATGATGTCTGGCGTGCTGTTCACCGACATCTCGAAATCATATGGAACCAGCCAGGTTCTGTGCAATCTGAGCCTTGCTGTCGAAGACGGTGAATTCCTCACTTTGCTCGGGCCGTCGGGCTGCGGCAAGTCGACCCTCCTGCGCATACTGGCAGGTCTGGAGCCTCAAGATAAAGGCAGCGTTTCGATCGGCGGGCGCGTTGTCGACGGTTTGCGTGCAAAGCAGCGCGACATCGCGATGGTGTTCCAGTCCTATGCGCTCTATCCGCATATGACCGTCGCCGAAAACATCGGTCTGCCGCTCAAGATGCGGCGACTGTCATCCTTGCAGCGCCTGCCGCTGCTTGGGCGCTTTCTTCCGGGAACGGCACAGGCGAAAGCTGCAATCGAGGAAGAGGTCCAGCAGGCAGCCGGCGCGGTTGGAATTGATCATCTCCTGACCCGCAAGCCCGGCCAGCTTTCCGGTGGCCAGCGACAGCGCGTGGCGGTAGGTCGCGCCATGGTGCGCCATCCCGCGGTCTTCCTGATGGATGAACCTCTATCCAATCTGGACGCAAAACTGCGCGTCCAGATGCGCTCCGAAATAAAGGAACTGCATCGGCGGCTGGGCGTCACCTTCATCTATGTTACCCATGATCAATCCGAGGCGATGACGCTTTCGGATCGGGTCGCGGTGATGCTCGACGGCGAATTGCTGCAGGTGGCTCCGCCCCAGCAAATCTATGCCAATCCGACCGATCGCCGGGTCGCCGAATTCGTGGGCAGTCCCAAGATCAGCATGCTCGACGGCGTGGTTCGCCAGCGCGGTCATATCGAGGCGGGTGGAGTCAGCTTCGCCACCAATGTCGCTCTCGACATTGGTGCTGAGGTCACGCTGGGCATTCGGCCGGAAGCCTTTCATCTTTGCGACCGCAACGAACCAGGAGCGATCGCCGGAACCATCCGGCTGATCGAACATATGGGTTCCGACCTGTTTGTGCATCTCGCGCTGAACGCCGGCGAGCCACTTGTGGCACGCCTTCTGGCCGAGCGGGCTCCGCATCTTGCCCACGGCCAACTCGTCAATCTCAGCGTGCGCCCTGACCGGTTTCTGGTCTTCGATAAGGGCGGTGAACGCCTGCTGCCCGCCGCCAGCGTAACGCCCCTGAGGGAGATTGCCTGATGACGGCCAGTGTCGAGGTCTTCCCGAGCGCTCGGCCCGTGCCCAAACCCGCTTCTGCGGTTGGCGAGGCTCTGTCCGCTTATTGCCTGGCGGGGCCGGCTGCCTTTTTGCTGCTCTGCCTTTTTGTCCTTCCAATTGGAGGCGTGTTGGTCATTGCCGTGACAGACTGGCAATTCGGCGCGCGCACCATGTCCTTCGTGGGGACACGCAACTTTTCCGAACTTTTCTCCGACAAGGCCTTTCGCGCGTCGCTTGCCAACACAATCCTCTACGTGTTGATGGTGGTGCCGGGATCCGTTTTCCTGGGGCTTTTCATCGCCCTGTTGATCGAAAGCGGAAAATCGCTTCGCGCCTTTTACCGCGCCATCCATTTCATACCCTTCATGGCGACGCTGGCTGCCATGGCGATTGCCTGGGAAGCGCTGCTGCATCCCACGATCGGCCTCGTCAACCAGACGCTTTCAGCACTCGGTCTTCCGACTGCCAACTGGTTGCGCGACGAGAAGACCGTTCTGCCGGTTCTGGCCGTGATCGCCATCTGGCAGAACCTTGGCTTTGCCATGGTACTTTTCCTTGCCGGGCTGAAGTCCATCCCGCGCGATCTCTACGACGCCGCGGACATTGATGGTGCAGACAGCTGGCTCGACCGGCTGCGCACCGTTACCTTGCCGATGCTCGGGCCAGTAACGATGTTTGTCGTCATCGTCGTCGCACTGCGTGCCTTCGAAGCATTCGATACCGTCCAGATCCTCACCAAGGGCGGACCAGGCAACGCTTCAGAAGTTCTGCTCTACACGCTCTATCGCGAAAGCTTCGAATATCTGCGCACCGGCTATGGGGCCGCGGTCACCATCGTCTTTCTGACCATCGTGATCGCACTCACGCTTATTCAGGCTCGCGTCATGGACAGGCGGGTGCACTACTCATGAGAACAGATTGGCCCGGCGCGATTGCCCGCCACGTTATTTTGCTGACGACGGCCGCCCTCGTGTCGGTGCCCTTTGTCTGGATGGTATCCTTGTCCGTGAAGTCGCCGGGCGAGATTTTTCGTGGCTCCTTCTCTCTGCTGCCTCGACACTGGAATCTGGTTGAGAACTATGGTCGGGCACTGACGGCATCTCCACTGCCGAAATTCATGCTGAACGGCGTCGGCATTTGTCTGGCTATCTTGGTACTGCAGATTCTGGTGTGCGCGCCGCCCGCCTACGCACTCGCCAAACTCCAATTCAAGGGCCGCAATCTGCTGTTCGGGCTGGTGCTGATCGGTCTCTTGATCCCCCACCAGGTGTTGGCGCTGCCGCAATTCATCATGGGATACCAACTCGGCATCTTGAACACCTATGCTGCGCTGATCTTCCCATTCATCGTATCGCCATTCGGCATCTTCCTGATGCGGCAGTTCTTCAAGACAATACCGGACGATGTGGTCCACGCGGCACGGCTCGATGGACTTTCGGAGTTTGCCATCGTCTGGCGCGTCATGGTGCCGATGGCCCTGCCGGCAATCATTGCCTTTTCCATCTTCTCGGTCGTCAGCCATTGGAACGACCTGTTCTGGCCGCTGATTGCCGTTCGTTCCGAAGAAATGATGCCGCCGCCTTTGGGCATCATGACGTTCAAGAACGAAGAGGCCGGCAGCGATTACGGCCCGCTCATGGCGGCGTCGACCCTCGTCGTCGCGCCTCTCATAATCGCTTTTCTGGCCGCCCAGCGCTGGTTCGTCGAAGGCCTGACCGGCGGAGCCATCAAATGAAGCAGACATCATCAGTTCAGGGAGCAATGCAATGCCGGCCAGGTTGAGAGCGGATGTTGAAAGGCCATTTGAAATCGTCACAGGGCCAGAGATGATCGGAGGCGATGTGCAGGGCATATCTGCCGGTGACGTTTTGGACCCGGGCAATCCTTGGATTGCTGAATCCCTCAAGCGCGCCTTGAACCAATATCTCGTCCTGCGCTTCCGTAACATGCAGATGGACGATAACCAGCTTGTCGCATTTGCCCAGCTCTTCGGCCCCCTGCAGAACGACCGCCACAATCATCAAGAACCCAAGTCGAGCCAATCGGGACCCGCAGAGCTGAAGGTCCTGTCCAACGCCGTAGGACCCGACGGTCTTCCGATCGGCGACAAGGGCGCAGTCGCCCAGATCTGGCATACGGATGGATCGTTCAAACCGGCGCCGATGAATTACTCCATCCTCTATTGCAAGAAGGCGCCGGCGAACCCGCCCAGAACGGGTTTCTTGAGTGCATACCATGTGTACGAGTCGCTCACTGCGGAGTTACGGCGAGAGATTGCGCCCTTGCGTGCCATCCACAGTCTCCACAACCGTTCCCAGGGACTCTGGGACTTCTGGGAAGGACCTTCGGTGAGCGTGGAACGGCGCGCGGAGGGAACATCGCATCCGCTGGTGAGATTGCACTCCGAGACGCGCCGCCCACTGCTTTATCTGCCGCGGCGCCGCGATGCCCTGATTGAAGGCAAATCACCGGAAGAAAGCCGGAACCTGATGGAGCGGCTGTGGGCCGAGGTGTTCCGCGGTGGCGAACAATTCAGCATCGCGCTGGAAGCCGAAGATCTTGTCATTTTCGACAATCGGGCGGTTCTTCACAATCGGGAGGGCTGGGACAGCGGCCAAGAGCGGGTCGTTGTTCACATCGCTGCAGGCGAAGAAAAGCCGATCGCTGCCTATGAGCGTTCAAAGCTGTTGGACGGCTGATTGCGGGGCGGCCGATCGGACTGATCACAAAGGGGTTGAGCACGCCTGACTGCTTGACCAGAGGCGTCACCGCACGGCCCTAGGACATACTCGATCATCTTGGAGAGTTAAATGAGGATCCCGTCTATCTCTAAGTGCGCATTGGCGCTGTTCGTTGCCACCATGGGCGCGAGCCCGGCGTTTTCCGAAACCACGCTCAGGGTTCTTTACTCCAATGCCTATGTGAACAAAGACTCGATGGAGAAGCTGGTCCAGCTTTTCGAAGAGCAGAACAAAGGCACTGCGGTAAAGCTTGATGTCGTCAAGAATTACACCGAAATGACGCAGTTGATGTTGCGGTCATCTCTGACGGGAGATGTACCGGATGTCGGGTTCCAGGGGCTGAGTTTCGTAAGGTTGTTCGCCGAGCGCGGCCTGGCTGTGCCGCTTCAGGGTTTCATCGCGCAAGAAAACGGTTGGGAGAACCGCGGATATTCGCAATCCGTGATGAGCATGGCCAAAAAGGGCGAAGAGACAATCGGCATTCCATACCAACTGTCTGTGCCGATCGTCTATTTCAACATCGACCTCGTCAGGAAGGCCGGGGGCGATCCGGACAAGCTGCCGACAACGTGGCAGGGAATTTCCGACCTGGCAAAAAAGATCGATGCTCCCAGCGGAAGCATCTTCTTCGACTATACCCCGACAGCCAACTGGACATTCATCGCGCTGGTGCAATCTCAAGGCGGCCACATGATGACGCCGGACGAGAAGCAGGTGGCTTTCAATGGTCCCGAGGGGCTGGAGGCCTTCAAAACCCTGAAGGAGATTGGCCGTTCCGGAATGAAGGACATGACGCGCGATCAGGCCAAGCAGGCATTCGCCGGCGGTTCGCTCGGCATTTTCGTTACATCCAGCTCGGACATCACCCTCTACACCAAGCAAGCCGCCGGGCATTTCGAAATGCGCGTCGCGCCTTTTCCCTCGACACAGCCGAATGGAATCCTGCCGGCCGGCGGCAGCGCCATCATGATCCACACGAAAGACCCCGAGAAGCAGAAGGTGGCCTGGGACTTCGTCAAGTTCTTCACCGGACCAGACGCGCAGACGCAGATGGCGAAATCAACGTCCTATATTCCGGTCAACACCCTGGCGATCAAGGATCCCGGCCTCCTCGGCAACTACTATAAGAGCGAACCCAACCTGATGGTGGCCGTTGGCCAGTTGCCGAGCATGACGAGCTGGTTCTCGTTTCCCGGCGAAAATTCCCTGAAAGTTACTCCCGTGATCGAAGATGCGATGCGCAAGGTCCTGTTCCAGGAAACCGAGCCAAAGGATGCCCTCGATCAGATAACAAGTGCCGTCCAGGGGCTGATGTGAGCCTGCTGTCGACTCCCGGTAAGCTTGTCACTCCAGCTTGAAGGTCGCTTGCAATGACGATCAATCAAAGAGATTTCTCGGTGGCAGAACCCATCAGTCTCATTCGTACGACTCCGCCGACGCCGGGCTGGATCGGTGACGAGATCAAAAATGCGCTCCTGGAGATTTCCCAGGCGCATGACCTGTCCACGCTCCTTAGATACCACCGGTTCGCGGGTACCGAACGAGACCGGGAGGTGGGGGCGTCCTGGATGTCGGATCGCATGGGTGGGGGGCTTGAGATCGGTCGCATCATCGCGACCAACGGCACACAGAATGCCCTGATGCTGACGCTCGCAGCCGTTGTTGGCAGTGGTGGCTTGGTCCTCGTCGAGGCGTTCAGCTACTATGGCTTTCGCCGTCTGGCCGGTTTTCTGAATGTCGAAGTCGACTGCATTGAGATGGATCGGGATGGAGCGCTGCCGGACGCGTTTGAAGACGCTTGCCGGACGCGATCGCCGAAGGCGCTCTTCCTGACGCCAACCATCCACAATCCAACGACGCTGGTGATGTCGCTCGAACGGCGCAGAGAGATCATCGATATTGCGAGAAAGTACGGCGTTGCAATTATCGAGGACGACGTCTATGGCGCGCTGCCGCACGACGCGCCACCACCGATCGCGGCACTGGCACCCGATATCTGCTGGTTTGCGACCGGTCTGGCAAAATGTGTCTCGCCTGGGCTGAAGGCTGGCTATCTCGTTGCGCCCTCCACAAGTCACGCTGCATCCGTCTTCGAGCGTTTTCAGGTCACCTCGACCTGGCATATGTCGCCGCTTTCATCGGCGTTGGCAGATAAGTGGATAAGCGGAGGGACCGCAAAGCGTATTCTCGACGCCGTACGCGCCGAAGCATCGGGCCGGCAGGAGATTGCGCGCGAGATCCTGGCAGGCAGCCAATACGCGGCCCACCCAAACGGTCTGCATCTTTGGCTGACGCTGCCTGTTCAACACGACCAGGATTCTTTCATCGATGCAGCTGCCAAGGCCGGCGTCATCCTTCGACCCGGTTCGATGTTTGCCTTTCATCCGGACAGGCCCGTCGACGCGATCCGCATTGTCTTGGGAAGCCCGGAAACGCGAGAGGAACTCAGGCGGGCGCTGAGCGCCATCCGTGAAACGGCCGGCGCCTGAACAGCGCCTGATGTTCAAGCACCGTTCACGCAGAAAACGCCCAGCGTGTCGAACGACATTGCGACACGCCCACTGCTTTCATGGCTGTGGAATATAGACCGCAACAGAGACTCCACCGCGGGTCGTCCTAATCGGCGCATCCCGATCAGCGTGGGCGACAAGGTGCTCACATACCCAATGAATTCATTTTCGGAAAATTCCAGCTCGTTGCACCAATGTGCTGCGTGGCCGGAAGAAAATGACCGGCAGGAAAGAACCTCCCGGGAGATGTCGATGCTCTCATACTGGCCGTGTTCATTGGTTCTGTGGCCACGAACGAAGACCGGGGCGAATTTCTCGAGGAGACAGAATATCTCGTCTCCAGCGGAACCGGGCGGACTCACCAGTTGGTAGTCGACAATTGCGAGAAGTCCCTGCGGGCAGAGAACCCTGGCGCATTCGTTCAGGAACTTCTGGCGCGAGAACCGATGATAGGCGCAGGCGGCTGTGACCAGGGCAAGCGACCTGTCGGCAAATGGAAGATGCGTGGATGAGCCGTCCACGAACGTCACGTTGCTGCCGGATGCGGGGGAAACCGCGACGGCGTTTGCTCTCATGTCTGCACTGGGCTCGACACCCACCACCTGACGCTGTGGAACCAGAAACTGCGCAAGCGCGAACGTGAAAAGACCTGTTCCTGCGCCGACGTCAACCGCAGGAAGGCTGTGGTCGAGGGACGACGAGAGGCCCGATACGTGTGCTATGAGGGCGCGCGGATAGCGTGGCCGGTATCTATAGTGGCCGGCAACCTGTCGAAATATGCTGCTGGATTGCGACTGTCGGGTTGCCCCGACGCTCTGCAGTACATTCATGGCACATCTCCTTCCAACACTGTCGACCTGTCGGGCCGGGTTTCGTCACGAAAACCGGATTGCAGAAAATATACTTAGTGAAATAATCAATATTCCCACTATGTAGCTTGGTGTAACGGCGTTCTTGAAGAATATTACTCCCGCAAGTGTCGCCAATATAATTCTTCCCAGATCGATTATTGCAATTCTTGGCAATCCGGATCTTGGGAATACCCGGAAAAGCAGTGCCTGGGAGATCGTCGTGAGCAGCCCGATGGCGCAGACGAGGATTACCTCATCCAGGTTCAGCGGACGCCATGAGATTGCGGCCAGCGGCAATGCGAACGCACATGTCAACGCGCTCGTTATCAAGGTCGCCATGATGGGAGCCTGGAAGGCGCCAATGAGCCTGGTCTGACTTGCAATCACAGAAGCCGTCAGGGCGGACAACAACGCGGCGGCGGCGCCCGGCACTGGTGCCGAGTTGAGGGACGGGCTCACGGCAAGAATTACGCCTGCGACGCCGGTGGTAATGCAAATCCACTCGACGCGGGATGGTGCGGCAGATCCGAGCCGGCCCGCTAAGGCTCCAAGCAATATCGTCTTTGTGTAGAGGAGAGCCTGCGCCAAACCCACGTCTATGGAGTGTATCGCATACGTCCAGGCGAGCGCGGAAATATAGATTAGAAGGGATCTCGGTGCGTGCCTCTTAACATCCGTGATTTCCATGCGCGGGCACAATTTAAATGAAAATGGCAACAGCAACAGAAAGCTTGAGCCGTACCGCAGGAATGTAAGCTGGTAGATCGATATTTCTGCACTCGAGATGCGCAAGAGCGTGGCGATAAGCACGAAGCATGCCATCTCCATGACAATGTAAATTGGCGTGCTCGTTTGCATCGTCTTTGACCGTTTACGATCTGACCGTCTTTGCCAATCTGGTGAGTGCCGTGAACAGTTCATCCTGTGTGTCGGGACTGCCGATCACGATCCGAATGCTGTTGTGGGACTTGTGGGGATCGACGAAGAACATGTGGCCAGGGCGTAGGATCACGCCGACATCGGCAAGCTGCTGGAGAAGGCGATCCTGGTTGGTTGTGGCGGCAAGTTCCATCCAGAGGAAGACGGACTCAGGGTGGGTGGCGAGGGGGAAGCCAGACAAGCATCCGCGGGCGATCGCTTGCCGGGCAACGATCTCAGCACGGACGGCATCGCGAATGCCAACAAGCGTGCCGTCCATCACCCAGCGCGACATGATTGCTGCCGATAGCGGGTTTGCGTGCCAGGTTGAAATCGTGTCGAAGGCCGCCGCAGCCTTGCCTGCGTCGGCGCTGAATGGCGCGACAAGGTAACCCAGTCGAAGCCCAGGCCCCATGCATTTGGCCGGGCCGGTAGCGAACCAGCAGATATCAGGCGCAAGTGAAGCAATTGGCTCTGGCGCAATCGACGGCAAGCTTCCGTAGACATCATCTTCTATGATCGGAACGCCGTACTTGCGTGCGACGTCGGCAAGCTCAAGGCGTCGCGTTCGTGACATGACAATCGATGTTGGATTGTGCAGGGTTGGCTGCAGGAAAAGCGCACGCGGCCGGCGGTCACGACAGGCCTCGTCAAAAGCATCGGGAAGCGCCCCATCAGCGTCCATGGCGATGCCGCTGACCGTGATGCCAAGCAATGCCGCCAGACGTCGTAGCCCGTAGTAGCTGATATCCTCGGTCAGCAGGTGGTCCCCAATGCCGACGACCGATCGAAGCGCCAGAAAAAGCGCGCTTTGGGTGCCGTTGGTCATGATGATGCGATCAGTCTCGACAGCTGGGCCAAGGCGCTCGCTCAACCAGCGGCGGGCAATATCCCGATCCTCCTCGCTGCCACGGAAGGTGTGATATCGCATGAGACTTTCGATCTTCGCGCTTCGACTGATCTCCCCGAACGCCCTGATCAATGCTTCGCCGACCCATGGGGGCGTGGGTGGCGTGCTGCGGATAAGGCTAATGGGTTCAATTGCCGTTTGCAGTTCATGCCTAATCGATGTTTGCATGTGCGTGGTCCTTTGGGATTCAAACGCTTGCAGCCAGCCAGGCTGAGGGCAACTGTTCGCGTTCGCTCAACAGATGCGAGGAATGTGTTGGCGGTCTTCCGATGCTCCGGGGCCAGCCCAGCGCCGCGACGATCTCAGATGCCGCAATCTTCCCGATCAATGGGGCAAGCGTGACGCCACCATGCATGGCAGCCACGGAGATCGCGGCGCATTCCTCTCGTGGCCCTACGATTGGATGATCGCTGGCGGGTACAGGCCGCGGGCAGGTCGTCCAGCTTCTCGGCACATGGAGGAAACCGTCGAGCCAGCGCGCGCCGGCCGCCAACAGGTCCAGGCGTTCCCCTTCGAGGCGTTTCAATGGTTCGAGTTCACCCGGTAGCGCTGACACTCCAGCTATATATCCGCCCTGACCGGGCCGGATATGGAATCCGTCCGCATAGACGACATGCCTGATCACACTTGTGTCTTGCGTGGTGAGCACGAGGAGCGGGCCAGGCAGCGTCTTGATCGGCAGTTCCCGCAGACCGGCCAGTTTGAGCAGTGAGTTGGTGTCATTGCCCACCGCAAGCACGACCCGATCGAAGGTTTCGAGGTCCGATTGCCAACTTAACCTCACCCATCGGTCTGACGCCTGGATCCCCGCTACGCGCGCGCTGCGAAATTGCGCGCCGAAACGTTCAACGGCGGTCTTCACAAGCTGCTTGCACAACGCGCCTGAGTCGACCCAGCCTTCTTCTGCGACAAGAAATCGTTCCGTGGCGAAGCGGGCATGGATCCGAGGCTCGAGATCGATCATCTCCTTGGCAGCTACGGAACGGACTTCGCCCCCGGCAGATGCGAAGGTGGTCGCATCCCTGGCGAGTTTGGCTGCGGGATCGCCGGCCGATGCTATACGCGCTGTGCCGCATAGGTGCAGGAGGTGTTCCGACCCAATCTCGCGTGCCAGTGCGCGATGGTAACGGATGGCCTGCAAGCGAAAGGCAAGATCCTCGCCGGATCGGCCAAAAGCGTTAAGACAGGCAAAAGACGATCCGGAGACCGCGCTTCCCGGAGGGAGGGGATCGAAGATCGAAACCTTCGCTCCTTGCTTCGCCAGATGGTAGGCGATGGAGGCGCCTACGATTCCTGCTCCGACAACACCAATTTTCATCGGCCTTCTCCGAGAATAGAAGCTCACCGCCTCACGCGCTGGCTGTCAGTCCGCCGTCCACATAAAGGATCTGTCCGGTCACAAATCGCGCTTGCCGGGAGGCCAGGAAATGCACGGCTCCGGCGACATCCGCCGGTGTCGCCAGTCGGCCGATGGGAATGTCCGCCACTGCTCGTCGAAAGGTTTCGGGATCTTCCAGCGCCTTGTCGTTCTTGTGCGTGCGGACAGCACCGGGCGCGACCCCGTTTACGGTGATGTTGTGCTGCGCAAGCTCGATCGCCTGCTGTTTCAGCAGGGTCGCCAGCCCCCCTTTGGCCGCGCAGAAGGCGCTGTACCCCCGGCCCCGGAAGCCGAGCGCCGAGCGCACCGAAAGCAGGTGGATGTGACTGCCGCCTCGGCCACTGGCCACCTGCTGGGTGGCGACCGCTTGCGACAGAAACATCGCTGGCCGCAGCGTCCTGGAATAGACCTCGTCGAAGGCTTCCTCCGTCACCTCGAGCAGCTTCTGTTCCTTGTTGAAACCCAGGCAGTTGACGAGAATGTCGACCGATCCATGCAACTGAGCTACAGACGCCACTTGCTTGCGAATGTCTGCAGTGTCGCAGGCATCGAGGCCGATGCCCTCGGCGGTCCAGCCCTCGTCACGGAGCCTGCCTGCAAGCATATCGGCGCGCTCGCCGTCGCGTCCGGCCACGATGCTGGTCGCGCCGGCAACAGCCAAAGCTTGCGAGATGCTGGTTCCAATCGCGCCATAGCCGCCGACCACGAGCGCGACCTTGCCCTTCAGGCCGAACGCCGTTTCGACCTGCAACTCGGATTGGTGAACGGTCATGATGCCTTCTCCTTTGGTGCTGCCGGATTGGCGTCCGCCCGTCGCGCGCGCCAGGTCGCGTCGCCATACTGTCCTTTGAACACCGGCCCGAGATGCTCTTTGGCGGTGCCGCCCAACTTGAGTTTTCCTACGAAAGACCCGTCTTCGGTCAGTTCGCCCTCAAAGCCATAGAACAGCCAGATCGGGACCTGTTCATGCGCCGCTTCCAGGCGCAGGAAGCGTCCATGGACTTCGCCGCTGACGACGCCGGTTCGGTTCTCCGTGTGATGCGTGCCAACCACTGAACGGCCAACCTGCCGAAGCTGCAGGCGGTGTTTGGCCGTTCCACGAAGAAACCCGATGTCGACATGCCAGGCACCCGACACATCCATTTCGGGGATGACCTCGGATTTTGGAGGGGCGATGCTGGCGGGATCGGCAAAAGCGGCAGCCAGAGCGGCGCCGACGATTTCGGCTTCCTTGTCGGACAGGTTGATTGGGTCCAGGATTGTGGAGGTCCTCGTTGACCAGAAGTCGTGGATGAGGATGCGCGGTCGCTGGCTCAGCAGCGCAAGCCGCAATTCCTCGCTGTCGAAGGGGATGTGGTCGAAATCCCATGAAACCTTGAGCCGGGTTGCGGTCACCGAGCCTGGCCAGGTTTTGATCTCGGTCGACACGCCGGGGATGGCGGACAGATATGATCGGATCCGCTCCAGGCGCGGCACCCACTGGCTTCGTTCTTCCCTGGCAGATCGGTGATTGATCCAACGGTCGATGGCGACGACCGCGCCAACCATTTCCTCCTTTCCGATCTTCATGGATCGGCCGAAAGCCTGATGCGGTGCACCATTCCACCAGATCGCCTGGCAGAGGGTCTTTTTCCCGATGACGATCGCCGTCGATTGCGGCGCGCGCAGATATTTGCCGCCGGCATAAACGACCAGGTCAGCTCCACTATCGATCCAACGATCCGGCTTGCCGGGAGAAAGACCGGCCGCATCGACGAGGATCGGCACATCATGTGCCTTTGCCACCGGCAAGATGGACTGGAGGGGGAGGGTGGTCGACCCGTCAAGGCGACCAACCAGGCAGATCATTGCAGCCTCGCCGATTGCCTTGTCCAGCTCTTCATAGGTCGCAACGTCGACGATCTCACCGCCGGCGATGCGCATGGCCTGCTCATACGCGAACCGCTGATCGGCGGGGATCAGGACCTTGTTGCGCAGTCCGGACGTGTCGGGCAGCCGCAGCATGAGTTCGGGATTGTTTCCGGCTATGCAGGCTGCCGTTGCAAGCGCCAGGCTTGCGGCAGTCCCTGCCGTTACCACGCCCCATTCGGCGCCGGTCAACTCGGCCAGCCGCTGGCCCGCGCCTTGGGCCAACTCATCCATGTCCACGAATGCGCCGGCTGCTGCGTTCATGGCCGCGATGACTTCATCCGAAGGGTTGCTGGCGCCATAGATGGTGCGCACCCCCGCGCATTGAACGATGGGCTCCACGCCTAGTGCCCGGAAGACCGCGCCTGCAGACGAAGCGTTGACCGATGCTTGCTTGAGTGTCGAATGCGAGTTCATCCCAGTGTCCTCGAGGCAAGCAGCAACGATGAGGCGACGCAAAAGGCGGTCACGACGACGTACATCGCGCCTTGTGTTTTCGGGACGCTCAAAGGCGCGATGTGGAGCAAAGCCAGCGCGACAAGTGCAGCGGCGAACAGTGATGGAAAGATTTGCTCGGCAATCACCGGGCGAAGCAGGAAGAGAACCGCTGTCAGAGGAACCGCATAGGTCGTCGGCACACCAACGAAGCGCCCACCGGGAGAACCGAACACATTGAAGTAACTCAGCCGCAGAGCGCTGGCCAAAACCAACGTCGCTGCAGCAAGAATCGAGAGGAGCGATCCTTGTCCCACGACGATCAAGGTGACAGCCGGAAAGATACCTGCGCTCACCAGGTCTGCCAGGGAATCAAGGTTTTTTCCAACCTCTCCCGTCTCGGGTGCTCGGCCCAAGGTGCGCTTGGCAACCACGCCGTCTAGATGATCGGCCAGCAAGGCCCAGAGCGTGACCGCGACACCCGCTTCCGGATGGCCCGCAAGTGCGAAGCTGATGCCGACAACGGACAAGGCGAGACCTGCCCCGGTGATGGCGTTTGCAGGATCGGCAAGTTGACGAAGCATGTGCGTTACTCCTCAGCCCTGGCTAGGGGTCAAACAGCCTGCGACAAGAGCGTTACTTCAGGCGGCGTGGCGAAGAGGTTTTCCGCCATGCGCAGATCGGCCTGGTTGTCGATCTCGTACCATTTGACGGTGTCGCAGCGCGCCGCCGCGATCTTCAGGCCGCGGCCTATCAGCTGCGCCAGCACCTGCTCGGTGTAGGTCGTGCCGGCACCGATGCCGATCAGATCGTCGAGGGCAGGCACGATGACCGTCGACAGGGTTGCGCGCGAGAACCGGAACAGATTGAGGGTCTTGAAGAGGCGAGGGGCGCCTGCCTCATTCAGATTTGCGGCGGTCTGCTTCATGCGGACTTCCGCAATTGTCCCGGCGGGGCCAAGAACGACGGCGGAGCCTTCCATTTCTTCGGTGAAAGGTGCGACCGCGGCGACGTCACCGGCGCCGGCGGCCATCAACGAGACCAATGCCTGCCGCTCGAAGAAGACATCTCCTTCGAGCAGGAAAATGTCACCGCTCAGCAGGGTATGACGCGCCAGCCAGAGCGAATAGGCGCTGCCGGTGCGGTCGTAGACAGTAGATTCGACATAGTCGATGTCGACGCCCGCAAACCGGTCACCGCAGGCGTATTCGATTGCATCCTTCCTGTAGCCGACGACGATGGTGGCCGATCTGACCCCCATCGCGCCAAGATGGCGCAGGGCGTTATGGATGATCGAGACGCCGAGGACCTCCACCAGGGGTTTCGGTCGGAAGTCGGTCAGGGGGCGCAGCCGCGAACCCATACCTGCAGCCAGGATAACAGCGCTTTGGGGTACTTCAGTCCTGAACATGACAACTTTCCTTAAGCTACGTTGCGAGTTGCTCCGGTCCACGCGTCAAAAACTCCGACGAGCCTCTCCAGCCCGAGCGCGAGCTTGTCGTGGTCAATTCCGTAAGAGAGACGCAGCCCCATCGGGTCTCCGAAGGCGCTGCCCGACACCCCTGCCACTCCGGCCTGGGCGAGGAGAGCATTGACGACATCGTCCGCGGTTCGTGGGGCGGTGGAAATTGCGCCACTGTCAGCGAGCTCCCGGAGGTCGAGATAGAAGTAGAACCCGCCCTGTGCCTTCGGCAGCGGGGCAATCGCCTGGCGCGACAGGATGTCCAGTCCGAGCCGCCGGGCCTGGGTCAACTGCTCGGAGAGATGTCTTTCATAACTGCCGTCGCCGCGTCGCAGGTGTTCCAGGACGGCATGCTGGGCGATCACATTCGGGTTCGATGTCGTGTGGGACTGGAGTGCTTTGACGGCGTCGATCACGCTTTTTGGAGCGGCCAGGTAGCCAATTCGCCAGCCCGTCAAAGCAAGCGTCTTGGAAAACGCATTGATGATGATGGTGCGCGAGCGCGCTTCCGGCACGAGCGAGACAATTGGATGATGGGCGTGCGGTGCATGCGCGAATGCGCCGTAGCATTCGTCAAAGATGATCCAGAGATCGCGGCGGATTGCCAGGTCGGCGATCTGTTCCAAAGTGCTCTGGTCATAAACGACGCCCGTCGGATTGCTGGGCGTGTTGACCACGATCGCGCGCGTCTTCGGCGTGATGGCGCCTTCGATATCCTCGGCTCTTGGAACATAGCCGTGGTCGCGCGTGTCGACATGCACCGGCCGCCCGCCGGCAATCAGCACCTGCGCCGGGAAGGTCGTCCAATATGGACTTGGGATGATGACTTCGTCGCCCGGGTCCAGCAGGACCATCGCGGCGTTGAAAAGCGCTTGTTTGGCACCGTTCGTGACGGCGATCTCTTCGCCATGCCAAACCTGCCCGGTTTCGCGGGCGACCTTTGCGGCGAGCGCTTCACGCAGTTCGCGAAGCCCGACGGTGTCGGTATAGCGGTTCTCGCCGCGTTCAATGGCGGCCAGCGCGCCCTCGCGGACGCTCGGCGCGAGATCGGACCATATTTCTCCTGCGGTGAGGTCGATGACCTCCTTGCCGGCATCGGATGCCGCCTTGGCGGCTGCGCGCGCGGCAGCCGTCCCCGACGACGCAAAAAGCTTCGTACGCTGTGCCAACATTGTCGGCCCTCGTGAGTTGTTGTGACTGATGGTGGGCGGAACCGGCCCAGTGCTACTCGGCCGCGACCGCGACCGAAGGAAGGTAGCGCGTCTCGGCCTCCGCCAGTTCGCGGTAGTTGAGCAGGTCGAACACATCGTCCAGCGTGGCGACCTCGTTTTCGATGCCGGCGATCGTTCCTTCGCGAAGGATGCGTTCGCAGACCTGGCGCATGGCCGAGACGGCCGCGCGCATGTTGTGGTTGGCCCAGATCACCGTCGAGATCTTGGCCGCACGGTACTCATCGACGGGCGTGCGGTAGTATTTGGTCGGGACGATCACGAGGGGCAGGCGATTGCTCCATTCCCGGGCGAAGGCCAGGATCTCGCCGGCGTCCGACTTACGCGAGTGGATGAGGATCGCATCGGCGCCGGCGTCCGCATAGGCATGCGCACGCATCAGCGCTTCCTGTTGGTCGTAACCCGCGATCAGCGCCTCGACGCGTGCGACCAGAACAAAGTCCTCGGAACCAAGCGTGTCCTTCACCGCGCGCAGCCGTCCGCAGAACTCACTGATTTCCGCCAGCGGGTGACGGTCACCGACAAAGGAGTTCATCTTGGGGAAGCCCTTGTCCTCGAGGCAGACACCGGCCGCGCCGTGCTGGAAGAGCTTCCTGGCCGCGAGCCTGGCATTGTTGAAATTGCCGAAGCCGCTGTCTCCATCCACCAGGATGGGGATTGAGGCTGCATCGGCCATCCGCTCGACGACTTCGACGAGCTGTGTCCAGGATGCTTCATTGGCATCGCGGTAACCGAGGCTCGAGGCAATCGATAGGCCGGAAGCCCAGAGGCCCTTGAAGCCCGCGCGTTCCGCGATGGTTGCTGAAAGCGCGTCATGCGCTTCCATGATGAAACCGAGCGTATTGGCCTGGATTATTCCGCGCAGGCTTGGCCTGGCTGCTGCCGAAACGGCTGTGGTTGAAAGGCCGGATTCTCCAACGTACGACATCGCTGCTCGCTCCCAGATGAGGTGCACTGCCGTTCGTGCCGACAACTCAAGCATGAGGCGTTTCTGCGGCCTTGTCAGGGGCCCACTGATTGGGAAGCGCCACAATTCGCTTGAGCGTCACCGAACTGTCATACGTTATTCACACCATATTATGGTTGTCAATTCAAAAAATATCCAGATTATGGATTGCTCTTTTAGCCGGCTACGGGATCGTTGGCATAGACTTGTCAAGCCAGGCGGTATGAGGCATTGGGGAGATAACTGGGTTCTGAGATACACGCTGCGGATGCCAAAGACAGTCAACGAGACGGAACTGGCGAGCGGGGCGCAACTCCTGGACCGCGCGGTGGCGGTGCTGAATTTCGTCGGCCAGGCGGCGCGGTCGGGCGGCGCCAGTATCGCCGACATCAGTGAGGGGCTGAATCTCAAACAACCGACCGCGCATCGGATTGCCGTCGCCCTCGAACGTCATCGCTTGATCGATCGCGACAGCCTCACGAAGCGCTATAGGCTCGGGCTGGGGCTTTTTGTGCTGGGTGTCCGTGCCGCTGACGAGTCCGGCCTGCGCACGCTGGCACAGCCGGCGCTAACGCGCATCGGCGCGGCCACCGGCGACACCGTCTTCCTGATGGCACGCTCGGGGGTCAGCGCGATCTGCGTGGATCGCCACCAGGGCAGCTATATGATTGACAGCCTCACCGGCGGAATAGGCGGGCAGATACCGCTCGGCGTCGGTTCGGCCAGCCTGGCGATCCTGGCTTCATTGCCGCCGCCGGAGGCTGACGCCATCATCGAGGCGAACTCGCCACTCTATCCGCAGCATCATGGTCTGACAGCAGGCCGCGTCCGCAGCTTGCTGCCGGCAATACGCCAGGAAGGGTACGCCCTCGACAGGGGCGATCTGGTGGCCGGGATCTCGGCGTTCGCCGTCGCGATCAGCCCCGGGCAAAGGCCGAGCGGCGTGGCAATCGCCGTGAACATGACCAGCGCCAGACTGTCCCAAGACCGGTTCGAACAGTTGCTTCCATTGGTCAGACGGGAAGTGCAGCAGCTTGAAGAGCAGATCAATCCGCTGGAGATCATGTTCCGGCAACGCCCGGCCAGATGAACGCCGAAGCCCCTGCGACGTCGCAATTCGTGACGCTTCGCGCACGTTTACAAGTAAGCCGGCAAGGTTTAGAGTTCACTCATATTATGGATATCGGTAGGCTGGATTCCCCTTTCGTATGGAGTGTTGGGGCAGATGGTTTGCGATCGGCATGCGACTGGAACCTGCCTGGGTATCGCGCTCTGCGTGCTGATGGCCGTGTTGCTTTCGAAAGCCGCCCTTGCATTGGAACGATACCAGTTGAGCGTGCCGGGAACGCTGAGCGTTGCGATTACCGGCGACATGCCGGGTCTTGTCGCGCTCGATGGCAAGCTGTCGGGCTACGACGGTGAAATCCTCCAGATGGCGGCGACGCGGCTTGGCCTCAAGATAAGGCCGGTTCCGATGGAATGGTACGGCGCGATCGCTGCGACCCAGTCCGGCCAGGTTGACATCATCGGCGGCAACGTCGCCTGGACGCGGCAGCGGGCCGACGTGCTGACCATGACCGATCCCACAGCCTACTTCCAGAACGGCATTACCCAGAAGATCGGGCAGAACTGGAACAGCCTGGCGGATCTTGAGAACAAGAAGGTCGGCTCGATGATCGGCTTTGGCTTTCTGGTTGAACTGCGCAGGCTGCCCGGCCTGCAGCTCATGCTCTACGACACGCCGGACGCGGCAATGCGTGACCTGGTCATCGGTAGGATCGACGCCATGATCGGCGACCCGCCGGCCATCGACTACGCGATTTCGCGCAATCCGGACTGGAAGCTGCACACGGTCCCCTTCATCGACAACAATCCTGACTTCCCCTTGTTGACGAGCACCGGCCGGCAATATGTCTTTGGTCTCTCCAAGAACAATCAGGCGCTCGCCGATGACCTGAGCCGCGAGATCAGGCTGCTGTGGTCGGATTGCGAGGTCAGGCTGATCGGCAAGCATTATGGCCTGTTGAGCGACACGAACTTCGTGCCCTCGGCGGACAATTTCCGCGCCGGCGTCGACAGACCAGCCGACTGGGCCGCACCGCGTTGTCGGCAATAGCGAGCGGGGGTGAGCGGTGATCGACCTCGGCGTTGTCCTGTTGATCCTGCTGGACGGTGCAAGGATCACCGTCATCATCGCCTTGGGCGCGCTGGTCCTGGCGATTGCACTCGGCTTTTCTCTGGCTTCCGCCAGTTTCCTGCTCCGATCCCGTCTCGTCGACACTCTCATTGCGATCTATGCCGGGATCCTGCACACCATTCCCAGCCTGATCTGGCTGCTTCTGGTGTATTTTGGCCTGGCTCACATCGGGATCAGGCTCCCGCCGGTGCCGGCAGCCACGGCAGGACTGGGCATCATAGGGTCGGCGATGCTTGTGGAGGTTTTTGCCACGGCATTCCGGTCGGTGGCGGCAAAACAGAGCGAGCCGGCGCTTGCGCTGGGCCTTTCCCGCCTCCTGGCCTTCAGGCTGGTGATCGTCCCCAATTCCTGGCGAATAAGCCTGCCGCCGCTCGGCAACTATGCGCTCGCCCTCGTCAAGGACACGACGCTGGCCGCGGCAATCGCTGCGCCGGAGCTCATGTTCCAGGCGCGCGCGTTGGTGAACCGCACGTTCGAGACGGGACTGATCTATGGGCTGGCGGCATGCATCTATCTCGGCGTCGCCTTCATCCTTTTCCGCCTGACAAAGCGCTTTGAACAGGTGGCGAGCCAATGATGGAAGGCATTGCCTTGTATCTTGCGGACTGGGGCCCGCGCCTTTTCGAGGCTGCGTCGCTCACGCTGCTGTTGACCGCGGCAGGCTTTTGCGGCGCGTCCCTGGTCGGCCTTGGCCTGGAAGCCCTGAGGACGTCGCGCAGCGCGAGACTGCGCGGTCTCGTCAACTCGTATGTCTGGGTCTTGCGCGCCATACCGCTGCTGATCGTTCTCTACGTGCTTTACTTCGTCCTGCCCGGCTTCGGCTTGACGCTGTCGCCTTTCCTGGCGGGCACGCTCGGCCTTGTCCTTGTGCACGGCGCCTATCTGGCCGAGGTGCTGCGCGCCGGCATGCAGGCCGTGGAGCAGGGTCAATGGGAAGCCGCGCGCGCCGTTGGACTGTCTCGTCTCCTCAGCCTGCGGCTGGTCGTCATTCCCCAGGCCGTGCGCCATATGTCCGGACCACTGATCGTTGCCTTGATCTGCGTGCTCAAGGACAGCTCCGTCTGCGCCCTGATCGGCGTCAACGAGCTGACATTGACCTCCCGGGCGATCATGTCCGAGAGCTTCATGCCGCTGCATGTCTTCCTGCTCGCAGGCCTTTTCTACCTTGCGCTCGGCTGGCCGGCTTCGCTGCTCGCACGCGCGATCGAGCGGCGGACGAACAACCATCGCTGCCCGCAACCGCAGCGCTTGCGAGCGCCCAGGCGGCGGGCGCGCCTGGCGCCTCTGGCCAGGTGAGGGCCAATGGCGCGAGCCCCTTTTCCGGTTGTGGTCCTGCAAGGCGCGCCCTATGAGCGCGGCCATCAGCATGGAACCGCTTTCCAGCGTGATATCGTCTCTGACCTGGACCGGCTTGCCAGGTCTGTTCCAGCGCGCGTCCTGGTCAGGACACGACGCGAGGCGGAGGCGTCTTGGCGAACCCTGAATTTGCTCGCGCCTGCCATAGCCGCCGAAATCGAGGGAATCGCCGACGGCGCGCATTGTGCGGCCGAGGATATCTTCCTCAACAGCGGCTTCGAGTTTTTCGGGGAGCCGGCGCCGACCGGCTGCAGTGCGTTCGCCTTCAAGGGCGAGCGCGGCGCGGTTGTTGGCCAGAATTGGGATGCACCGCACGGCGCGAAATCCGGCCTGGTGCTTTTCGTGCACTTGGACCCGGACGGCTTTCAATTGGCCACCGTCGCTTCCAGGGGCACGCTGGGCTGGCTCGGCCAGAATGGCCACGGTCTCTGTCTGACGACCAATGATCTGATGCTCGACACAAGGACGGCAGGCCTGCCCAGCCAGGTGGTGCGTCGCATGGTCCTGTCCGAGCCGGATGTGCCGAGCGCACTTCGTCTTCTGCATCGGTTGCCGCATATGGGCGGGCGAAGTTACCTGCTTGGCGATGCCTCCGGACGGATAGCCGCGGTCGAGGTGTCGCCGGCAGCCGGCGTGAAAGCCCTTGCCGGCGCCGGTCCGCTCATCCACACCAACCACGCACTGTTGAGCGAGACGAAGGCCGTCGAGAACCGTGCCCTGCTGCAGCAGATCTATCCGTCGACATATGACCGATATGCCTCGCTTGCCGGTGCAGCCGGGTCCATGCGCTATGTAGCCGACGCCAAGCGCGTCCTGCGCGATCGGACCGGAGCGCCCAATGCCGTTGCAAAGAGCTTCTCGCGCGAGGAAGCGACCGAGACCGCGTGTTCGATCGTGTGCGATCCCACGGCAGGGGTGATCCATGTCTGCCTCGGTCTTCCCTGCGCGGGCGCGTTCGTTGCGCACGGCCTTCCGGCTCGCGACCGCGTCTCGGTCAGGCGGCACTCAGATCCGACTTCGCCAGTTGTGCGTGCCGATATTCAGCAAACCTTGCCGCAAGTTCATTCGCGATCTCCTCGCAATCCGCGAGACGCACAGCTGGGCAGTCGAAGCCGATTTCTTCGCGGATGATCGCGGCGGAATCCGTCGTGAAACGGATGGTGCCATCCGCGTCGACGGACTCGATACCGTCGAATTTCTGGCAGGCGCGGTTGATGGCGACAGCTTCGCCGATCGACAATCCCTCCGGCAGGTCGATGGATATTCCGTCTGGTGAAATCCTGACGGGATAGCCGCCGACTAGACCCAGGGGCCCTGGCGCATGAACGACGCGGTCAACGCCGTCGGCTAGCGACCGCAGCACGGCCGTCGCCGAGGAGGCGGTCACCGATTGCCCGGCCAGACCCTTGACGCGGCGGAAGCGCCCGGCGACGGTGGCAAACACCGCGTCGTGATCGATTGCCTCGGTCGGCAGGACCTCGCCGTCGAGGTAGAAACTCAGATGGTAGGGTGCACCGTCCGTCCCGCCTGAGCTCGGCATCCGGTAGCTCAGGAAGTGATGCGCAAAGAAACGCACGGCGATGCGCCTGACGTCGCAGCCGAGAAGATGGGCCGCCGCCAGCTGGATCCCCGGAACGGCATTGGCGATGTTGCCGATGCCGATCAAGGGGGCGGCGTTTTCGGCTGCGAGCGCCGCATTGGTCACGTCGGGATAGGACGCGTTGACGACCTTGGCCTGCAGGCCGGCCAGGCGGACGGCCTGCATCAGGCGGCGCACCAGAACCAGATGCATGGCTGCCCAGACGCCGCCGCGCGCCTGGTCCAGGCGCTGGAAGGCGGCTTGCGGCAGCTGGGTGATTACCCACCATGAATGCAGCGTCGTTGCGTTGAAGATGATGTCCGGCCGAAGCGCGGTGAGATAGGCGGCCGTCTCGTCGACATTCATCAGGTCGACGGCGGCGACCTGGATGCTGGCGTGGTGGCCGAGATTGGCCGCCGTGTAGCGCGCCAGGTTCGCGCGCAGCGATACTTTCTGGTTATCGCGTGCCGCTATGTGGATGTCGTAGCCGCAGCCGCTCTGGCTCAGAAAATCAAGAACGCCGCCGCCGAGCACGCCGCAGCCGAGTATCAAAATCCTGGTAGGATGATCGCCCGTTTCGAGAGCCATTTTGCGCCTCGCGTCTGAGTTAATGGTTGGTTCAACGCTCCGGACAATGGCAGCCGTTTGTGACAGCACCTTTTAGGACGGTACATACCTCTCACCTTTGAGATCGATACATCTTAAAATCCGATGGCTGTCACTCATCTGAAAGATGCTTGTCATCCACGCTCGATAACTTCGCCACCATCTGTCGGCGCATCGCCAAAATGGGGCGGCAAGGTGGAGAGCAAGGAATGAACCAGGTCGCTAACGTTGCGCGATATCTGCCATTGGACAGCGCGGTCCTGGAGGTCGATCTGGATGCGGTGCGCGCCAACTACATCACGATGACCGGTATTCTCGGCCGCGATGTCACCACTGCCGCGGTCGTCAAAAGTGATGCTTACGGACTCGGCCTGGAACCACTTGCCCGAACGCTGTGGGACGTGGGCTGCACGTCCTTCTTCGTTGCCAATCTGGAAGAAGCATTGAGACTGCGCGCCGTCTGCCCTTTCGCCAGGATCGCGGTCTTCCATGACGACTATGTCCGCTTTAGGCGAATTTACCGGCTGGAAGACATCCAGCCGGTAATCAACACGCCAGAGGAGTTGGATTTCCATTTCCGGACAGCGGCGACCGATCCGTACCTGCTCAATGTCGACACAGGCTTCTCGCGCCTCGGCCTATCCTCGTCGGAGGTTTCGGATTTTTCCAACAAGGAATGGTTTTTCAGGCACCCGCCCCGAATCCTGGTCAGTCATCTGGCCTGCAGCGACCATTCATCGGACGCGATGAATGAAGTCCAGAAGCTGCGATTTGAATCTTTGCGCGCATCGATCCGACCCATGGCCAGCAGCCTGGTGGCTTCCGCCGGCGCGTGGCTCGACACTTCGTTCCACTTCAATCTTGCCCGCATTGGGTCAGCGCTGTTCGGGCTCAACAATGCCGGTATCCGTCCCAATCCGCTGTGTCCCGTCCTTAGCCTGCGTGCCCGCGTCCTTGCCGTTCGCGAGGTTTCCGCACATGAAGCCGTAGGTTATGGAGCGACATTCCGCGCCCGCCGCAACAGCCGGATCGCCATCGTCGGCATCGGCTATGCCCAGGGGCTGCCTTGGGCGTGCGCGGGCAGGATCTCTGTCCGCCTCGGCGCGCATTCCGCTCCCGTGGTGGGGTGCATATCGATGGAATACGTCACGGTCGACGTGACGGACGTGCCGCCTGAACTCTGTGGTCCCGGCACCTGGGCGCAGTTCCTGCATGACGAATTTGACGTCGGCGACCTTGCCGCCGAGATCGGCGTCAATGCTCAGGAGATCGTGATGCGTCTGGGTTCTGGGTGTCTGAAGCGCCATCGGCAAGACGGCAGCGAGGAAGCCGAATTGATCGTATGGCGCCAGCGGCATCCGGCGCCGGAAACGCTGGGCTTTTACCATTCAACCGGCGACCGCGTAGCGCTTGGTGGCGTCTAGGCATGTTCTCCATCAGCAATCGAAACGCAGGTGTGGCCCTGGCCGTCCTTGCGGCGGTTTTCTGGAGCACGGGAGGATTGTTCTCGCGCTTGATCGCTGTCGACAGCTGGACGCTGCTGTTTTGGCGCAGCACCTTCAGTGCCCTTTTTGTGCTGATGTTCTTGACGCTGGTGCTTCGAGAGTCACTGAGCGGCATTGTCGGAAGGCTCACGCCCGCGGCATGGCTGGTTGCAGGCATGTCGTCGACGGCAATGGTCGCGTTCATATTCGCGTTGCGGAACACGACGGTCGCCAATGTCGCGGTCATTCATGCCGGGGCGCCGCTGATCGTTGCGGCCCTCTCCTGGGCTTTGCTCGGCGACAGGCCGCCGTCGGTTGCGCTTATAGCCGGCGTCGCAGCCATAGCGGGCGCCGTTTTGACGGTGGGTGCGTCGGCGCTCTCGGGAGGTGGTTTTACGGGTGATGTTCTCGCGTTAATCATGACCCTGCTGATGGCACTCATGGCCATAGCCATGCGCGGAAACGACCAATTCCCCGTGGCCGAGACTTTGATCCTTTCCAACATATTGTGCGCGGTGGCTGTGTTGCCGTTCTCAAGCCCGCTGGCCGTCGCGTCGAAGGACCTGGCTTGGCTGGCTTCATTCGGGCTTGTGCAGATGACGCTCGGATTTCTTACTTTCGGACTGAGCTTGCGCTATCTGCCGGCGCGCGACGCCGCGCTTATCGGTGCCGTCGAGACCCCGATCGCACCGATCTGGGTCTGGCTTGCTTTCCATGAGGTGCCGGCACAATCCACCATACTCGGTGGGTTGATCATATTCGTCTCGGTTCTGGCTTTCCTGCTCAGCGCCGATCGAAAGCCCGCGAATTCCTATCTCTCGAATTGACGACGTTGGTGTTCTCGTTATGCGTGCATTGCGTGGGCGACAATGTCAAATCGTGGTGTCCTCCGCTTCACCCAAACTTAGCTTTGCCTGACCGTCCAGTATCGTCCTTGCAGCAAGATGGTCCCGGTTTAGGTTGATCGTCTCCGGCGACTTCGTCCCCTCGGCGTAGACAGTTGCAGCGGCCGCCACCCTTTCCGGGTGGCGAAGTTGCTTTGTTTGGGCTCCCGGTGGCGCGGGGTGGGCGGCTCTCCCTTCTAGCCCCGCCGCGGCAGCCCGCAACCCTTCGCTTGCTGCTTCGGGTCCTCCACTTCGTTCCGGTCCTTCGGATGCCTGCCACCTCTGACGGCGGGCCTTTCCGGTCGTTTTCGCCGCCCACCCCGCTTCCGGGGGAGGGCGCAGCGAGATTGCGAGCGGAGATCAGATCATGCGCAGGACCGGCAAGCGTTCAGCCCGAGGCGGGGGTGGTGCAAAAGGCAACCAGCAACCGCAGGCCAGCCTCTATTCAGAAATCACGGACCGCATCATCGCCGATCTCGAACGGGGCTGCGTGCCTTGGGTCAAGCCTTGGGGCAGGGCGAAGGCGGCCATTGGTCTGCCGAAGAATGCCGCCACCGGACGCGGCTATTCCGGGATCAACATCCTCATCCTGTGGGGCGCGGTGATCGAACACGCTTATCCAAGCCAGAACTGGCTGACCTTCCGGCAGGCACTTTCGCTTGGTGGTTCAGTCAGGAAGGGCGAGCACGGCACGACCATCGTGCACGCGGATCGGTTCGTTCCGAAGGATGAGAAGGAACGCGCCGAGGCCCAAGACACCGAGCCGCAGGCAATCCCCTATCTGAAGCGGTTCACCGTCTTCAATGTCGCGCAGTGCGACGGCTTGCCCGAGCATGTCACGAGCGTAACCGAGCCGCTGCCCGAGCGGGAAATCATCCCGCACGCCGAGGCCCTGATGCGGGCTACCGGCGCGGATATCCGCATCGGCGGTGACAGCGCTTTCTACATGCCCGCCAACGATTGCATCCAGGTGCCACCGCAGCCCGCATTTTTCGAGCAGATCAACTACTACCGAACCTGTTTTCATGAACTCGGTCACTGGACCGGGCATCCGACGCGTCTGGCCCGTGATCTCACCGGGGCATTCGGCTCCAAAACCTATGCCCGTGAAGAACTGATAGCCGAGATGGCTGCGGCCTTCGTCTGCTCGGCGCTCGGCATCGCGCCGACGGTGCGCCACTCCGACTATATCGGCTCGTGGCTCACGGCGTTGCGCGAGGACAATCGCGCGATTTTTCGCGCGGCCAGCCTCGCCTCGAAAGCCGCCAATTTCCTGCTCGCCTTCAACAATGGCGTGGCAGGCGATGCTGAGGCGGGCATCGCAGCTTGAGCGCCGGCGCGATTGCACTCAACCCGATCATTCCCACCAAGGAACTTCGCCATGATCCTGATCACGGACGAACTGCGCACACGGCTGCTCGCCAACGGCGCAGCCGAGACTGGAACCAACCATGTCCCGGTTGTGAAACTGTTCAATCCGGTTGGGGCAGCGACATGGCTTTTGACCGAGCTCGACAAGGACGGCGACACGCTATTCGGGCTTTGCGATCTTGGCTTTGGCTTCCCTGAACTTGGCAGCATCAGCCTTGCCGAACTGGAAGCCGTGAAAGGCCCTCTCGGTCTTGGCATAGAGCGCGATCTTTACTTCGCGCCTCACTTTCCACTCACGGTTTATGCCGAGGCCGCGCGCGTCGCTGGCCGTATTGCCGAGGCGGAGCAGCTTTTGCGGCATGCCGCAGAGGCGCTGGCACTTTCCCATTTCGAGCTTCCGCCCGACGAGGCGGATGACAAGCGCCGCTAGATGCAAAGCCGGTCCGCTGCTCGGCCTCCGGCCTCGCGGCAACCAAACGCAACCAGAGCCAAAGGAGAAGAAATCATGCAGCTTGCTCACATTCCTATCGATAGATTGAGTGTCTCCATCGCCAACATGCGGCATTCGAAACGCGCGCCGGATATCTCCGATATCTTGCCCTCCGTCAGGGCGCGCGGCGTGTTGGTGCCGCTGCTGGTCAGGCCGAACGGCACACCGGAGAGCTTCGAGATCGTCGCCGGACGGCGGCGCTATTTCGCGGCAAAGACAGTCGCCGGGGAGCGCGGCGAGGTCGAAGCCTTGCCCTGCGCCATCATGGAAGACGGCGACGACGCCGCCGCGCTTGAGGCGTCGTTGATCGAGAACATCGCCCGCCTCGATCCCGATGAGGTTTCACAATGGGAGACGTTCACGCGCCTGATCGGGCAGGGCCGCACGATCAGCGATGTTGCCGCGACATTCGGCATCACCGAGCTTCAGGTGAGGCGCATTCTGGCGCTCGGGCGTCTGCTGCCCAAGATCCGCGAAGCCTACCGCAAGGACGAGATCGACGCCGAGACGGTGCGTCACCTCACCATGGCCTCCAAGGATCAGCAAAAGCATTGGCTGGAGCTCCTTGCCGATCCCGATCAGTACGCGCCGCATGGCAGGCAGCTGAAGCAATGGCTGTTCGGCGGCCAGTCGATTTCCACAAAGGTGGCGCTGTTTGCCGTCGAGGATTACGGCGGCTTGATCGTCTCCGACCTGTTTGGCGAGGACTGCTATTTCGCCGATGTCGATCTGTTCTGGCGCAAGCAGAACGAGGCAATCGCGGCTAAGCGTGATGCCTATCTCGAAGCCGGTTGGCGCGACGTGGCGGTGCTGGAACCCGGCCAATATTTCCACTCTTACGATCACGAGAAGACGCCGAAGAAAAAGGGCGGCAAGGTGATCATCGCTGTCTCGCAGCGCGGCGAGGTCGAGTTTCATGAGGGCTGGCTGACGCGCAAGGAAGCACGCCGTCTCCGCTTCGATGAACAAGACGGCGAGCAAGTCGAGACACCGGTAAAGATGTCTCGCGCAGAACTCACCGGGCCGATGCAGAACTATGTCGATCTGCATCGGCATGCAGCGGTGCGCGCCGCGCTGTTCGATCATCCGGGTGTCGCGCTCCGATTGATGGTGGCGCATGCGATTGCCGGCTCACACCTGTGGCAAGTACGGCTGGAACCGCAACGCGCTGCAAATCAGGCCATCGCGGAAAGCATCGCCGCAAGCAAAGCGGAAGCTGTTTTCGCCGGAAAACTGCGCGAGGTTCTGACCTTGCTTGGTCGGCTGGATGACGACACGACCATTGCGGGAGGGTACGGCGATGACGTTACCCTCGCCACTATCTTCGTCCAACTGCTTGCGTTGACTGACGAGGATGTCGCGCGGGTGCTGGCTTTTGTCATGGCGGAAACGCTTTGCGCCGGAACGGCAGTCGTCGAGCTTCTCGGCGCGCATCTCAACGTTGATATGGCAACTTGCTGGAAGCCGGACGACGCTTTCTTCGACCTGCTGCGTGACAGGGAAGTCGTCAACGCCATACTTGCCGAGATCGGTGGCAATGAGGTCGCTGACGGCAATGTTTCGGAGAAGGTGAAGACGCAGAAGACCATCATCCGCGACTTCATTTCTGGCCAAAACGGCAGGCAGAAAGTCGATGGCTGGCTGCCGCGCTGGATGAAATTCCCCGTTGAGAGCTACACCGAGCGCGGCGGTTTCCGCACTGCCGATCAGTGGGCTGAGGTCAAGGCGCTGGCCGGGTCCGAGTGACCGTCACATGGCGAGTGGCGGCAGATTGGATTGCCGCCGCTCGCCCCAATCTCAAGTTCAGATCGATTGGCTCAGGCGCTGCCGCCGTAAGCACTGGCCGCTCCATTTTCGGGTGCTGGCATCGCCGCTGATTGCTTCACTCCCACATGCAAATGGTGTTGGAGCGCACGAGCTTTTTTGGGCAGGATTGCGCCAGGTGCCGCGTCGAATGATCCCGCTATTCCTATAGCCTCCGTTGCATCCAGGCTCTGCGCGCGCGCGTTGCCGTGAAATCTCCAACTGCCTTGGCAAGGACCATTTCCCTGCGGCTGGCTTGTTGACCTATGGGCGGATCCGGCCCGCCCGAAACCCTCGACTGACGACTTTTTTCCCCGCCGCCTGCGGCGGCTTCCTCGCGCCGCTTCGCTCCAAAAAAGCCGCCCGCTCGGGTCCTCCGCTGCCGCTGCGGCCCTGCCGGATTCGGGCCGTCCGGACGCGCCCATCACGGTCCGCCATCGCAGGGGAATGGTCCCCGGCGAATACCCAAAGGAGACTTCAAATGACCGCGATCGGTTACGTCACCAAGCAGGAAAACGGCGCCTACAAAGGCCAGCTCAAGACACTCAGCCTCCGCGCCGACATCGACATCGTGCCCAACCAGGCCAAGAGCGCCGACAACCATCCCGACTTCCGGGTGCTGGCGCAGGGCGTCGAAGTGGGCGCCGGCTGGGTCCGGACCGGCGAGGCTTCCGGAAAGGACTATGTGAGCCTGTCGATCGCCGCCCCCGAGTTCGGCCCGCGCAAGCTCTACGCCAATCTCGGCCGCGCCGCCGGCCACGATGACGACGAAACCTACGCCATCATCTGGAACCCGGCCGACTGATCGGCAAGACCGGGCCCCCGCACCGCTCCGGCGCGGGGGCCTCTCCGGTGAGGCTCCGGCATCCGGAGCTTCCATCTGCAGCACGACGAAACCCGATGCGATATGTGCATCGCGTGATGCCTGGAAACCGTGCTCCGACAGAAGGCCTTTCCCGATAAAATGCGGTCCTGGATGCTGACAAGAAGGCTTCTTGCCCCATGATCGAGCCTTATGACGATGCCGCTCCGACCGGCGACGACCTCACCGCTTACGACCAGGCCCATCTCAAACTGTATGCGCGTCTGCTCGACGCCGACAGCGATGGCGCCGACTGGCGGGAAATCGTCAGGATCGTCTTTGGAATCGATCCAGCGCGGGAGCCCCGGCGGGCGGCCACTGTCCATCAAGGCCATCTGGCCAGAGCGCGCTGGATGGCGCGGAAGGGCTATCTTCTTCTTTTGCGCGGATCCCCAGACTGACGCAGGCCTGATGCATAGGTGATGCGACCAGGGCATCGCCCGATGCCCAATGAGGGCCTTCCCCGGGCCGTTGCGGCCAGCAATTCTGCCCACTCCGAAAGCGCATCGTCTGTGGGAACTGCTGCATGAGGCCCGAAGCATCTCAATGGCGCGATCCTGACAGCTACGCCTTTTTCGATGCGCTTTCTGTCGAAGGCCTTGCCTGGGAATGTCTTCGTCGCTGCGAAGACTATTACAGACAATATCACGAGCTGGTGTCTGCCGGTGCGGAGGCCGCGCCCTTGAACCTCGATGCGCAACGGCGTTGGGGGTTGCGATTTCCCGGCCCGGCCAGACCTGTCCGCCCTGTCGCAGACTGTACTTTGGACCCCGTCCGCGAACCCTGCCGTGGTCACCCTTGTCGCCGCCCCGCATTTCCTGTCGACGACCCGGCCTCCGCCATTGGAAGGCTCCAGCGTATACCGTGAAAGTCCCGAAGGACGTCACGCTCTCCATGACGGTCCTGCCGCCACGCAGTTTATCCTTCGTCCTGGCGCGAAACCCGGCGGTGTCGTAGCCGCCCTGATCCCGCTCGACGCCGATGCGTTGGGAAGGATCGAAGCACTCACCCGGTTCTGGCGCTCCTGGCAAAGGCAAACGATACCTGCGGATACGCGCATAACGCCGCAGCGCCGCGCCCGGCTGCGGCTGATGCTGCGGGCCGCAGATGGTCGCAGGAGCGCGGCGAGTTATCGCGAGATCGCCAGGTCGATCTACGGTGAGCCTCGCGTCGCCTCCGAACCCTGGAAGACGTCGGCGCTTCGCGACACGGTGATCGGACTTGTCAAAGGTGGGAGCTCCATGATCGCCGGTGGCTACCTCCAGCTCCTTCGCCACCGCCGCCGACCCTAGGCGCCCTCGGGTGGGGATTTTTGTCTCCCCCAACTTCCCCATCCCCCGTGCCCCGTTCGCTACGCCACCATGGTTGTCATCCGCCGCTGGACGCCAGCGGTCGCCTAACAATCCACGGAGACACGCTCCATGCAGTCCGAACGCGCTATCTTACCCCCGCGCTTTCTGCGCACCAAGGAGGCGGCTCAGTTCCTGAGCCTGTCGGCTCGGACGCTGGAAAAGCACCGCACCTACGGCACCGGCCCGGCCTACCGCAAACTCGGCGGTCGCGTCGTCTATGCCGTCGACGACCTCAAGGCCTGGGCCGATCACGGAGCGGTCACCTCGACATCCGATCCGCGCGGTTCGGTCCTGCCGGCGAAACGTCACGCAGCCGGCCAGCCGCCCTGCATCGATCGATGCACACGCTGATCGTTGGTGAAACTCTTCATGGTGGCGCGGAGCCAGTCCCTTTCCGAGCGCGGGCAGTTCGACCTGTTCAGGGCACTCCCCGGCGATTTCGCAGCCAGAGATGCGCAGGACCTCATGGCCTATCCCTTCTTTTCACTCTCCAAGTCCCACCGCGTCGCGCCGATCGACTTTCGCGGCGGTGATGTCTCGATCCGTGTCGAGGCCGTGCCGGATCACGGCATGGCGACCATCTGGGACGCCGATATCCTGATCTGGGCGGCGAGCCAGATCGTCGAAGCGCGCGATGACGGAATAGCCACTTCCCGGCTGATGGCCGCCACGCCCTACGAAATCCTGACCTTTGTCGGTCGTGGCACGTCGCAGCGGGATTACCGGCGCCTGAAGGCAGCGCTGGATCGTCTCCAGTCGACCACCGTGTGCACATCGATCCGCCAGACGGTCGAAGGGCGGCGCCATCGCTTTTCCTGGATCAACGAATGGCAGGAGCGGACCGATCGCCACGGCAGGCCTGCCGGCATCGAGCTGATCGTACCGGACTGGTTCTACCAGGCCGTGCTGGATGACGCGCTGGTGCTCACCATCGACAGGGCATATTTCGATCTGACGGGCGGGCTTGACCGCTGGCTCTATCGCCTTGTGCGTAAACATGGCGGCCGGCAGCAGGCCGGCTGGCGCTTCGACTTCCGCCATCTCCACCAGAAGTCCGGAAGCCTGTCGCCGTTCAAGCGCTTCGCCTTCGAAATGCGCGATATCGTTCGTCGCCAGCCTTTTCCCGGCTACTGCCTGTTTCTCGAGATCGATATTGGCGGGCGCGTGCTGCTCGCTTTCGAGCCATCCTCCGCGCGGGAGGGGGACGGCGTCGTGCCATCAGGAACCCGAACCATCGTGCCATCGGGAACCGCCGGGTCGTGCTATCGGGAACCCGGGAAGGCCTTAAGCGCTGGAAAGACAACGGGAAATCGTCTCCCTAACTTAGACTCTAACTCAGAATCTAACCGTAAGCGGCGCCGTCGCGGCGTGAACGACGCAGAAAGCATGTGTCCGGACAAGGCTTCAGCGGCAGCCGATCACGGCAACGCCACCAGGCCCGCATGTCCCACCTTCGACCTCCCGACCGAAGGAGACGCCTCATGACCGGGGATGCGAATCGCCGTATGCGCGCCCGTCCGCTGCCGGACGGTCCGAAACCTTTCACGACGCTCGTCGACCTGACCTGGCGCCAACGGCGGATCGAACACTGGATCAGGTTCGGCCGCAAAAGCTACCAGCAGATCCTCGACCGTCACCGCAGCCTCGCCGGTTTCGCACCGGACAGCATCTTCGCCTTCGTGCGATGGGCCGCCAACGACTATGGCACCATCGTTTCGCGCATCGACATCGTGCGCGCCGTCGGACGCGGCGAGCCTTTCCAGACATTGCCCTTCGTCCGGCCTGGAGGCGACATTCTGCTGAAAGCCGAAAGCTGGTCGAGCGTCGAGCGCGTGCTTCAGCGCATCGATGCCATCGAAGCATTGGGCATCGATCCCGTCGAGGTGGATCCGGCTCATTGGCGCCATGTCCACAACCGCCTGCGCGCCGGCGAAACGCCGTCCTCCTATACGCTCTCGCGTCATGAGGCGTGGCTGATGCGCCGAAGGACGAAGCAGTGATGCGCGCCGGCGGCCTTCTCATCTGCGTCTTCGGCACGCTTGGTGTCGGATTTGCGTGCCTTGCACCGATGCCGGTCAAGCTCATATGGAACGCCTCCGCCAGCGTGCCGGTCGGGCTCTATACGGTCGTCGCTAACACGCCGCTGGACGTAGCGGATGTTGTCGCTTTCGTTCCATCGGAACCGCTCGCGAGCTTTCTGGCGGAACGCGGTTATCTGCCGGATGGCCTGTCGCTTCTGAAGCGCGTGCTTGCCATGCCCGGACAACTCGTCTGCCGCACCAACCTGGCGATCACCGTGGATGGTGCCGAGGTCGGTTCTGCGCTCGCGCGCGATCGCGCTGGCCGCGATCTGCCCGCCTGGCAGGGTTGCCGCCGCATCCACAGCGGCGAAGTGTTCCTGATGAACCGGCAGGTCCGCGACAGCTTCGATGGCCGTTACTTCGGGCCGACGACCACGGACCTGCTGCTTGGCGCCGCCGTGCCGTTGTGGACCGACGACGGCAGCGGCCGTTTCCGGTGGCGGCAAACACCTTGAACGCGCGCTCACTCCTACCGACACCCTGCAACAAACGGAGGTTGCCATGACCAATATCGGCGCATTCCAGCAGACCAGGACCGGCTATAGCGGCCGCATCCGTACGCTCGTCCTCGATGCTGACGTCGTACTCATCCCCGCGAACAAGACTGACGCCGACAACACGCCGGACTTCCGCATCCGCCGCGACGACGAAAAAGGTCCGGAGATCGGAGCCGCGTGGAAGGAGACCGGCGACAGGGCCGGTGACTATCTGTCGTTCCAGATCGACGACCCGGCCTTCGCCCAGCCGATCCGTGCCAACCTCTTCCGGTCCGATGACAATGATGATGCATGGTCTCTCCACTGGAATCGCCCGAAGCCGCGAAAAGCGCGGAGCTGACGCCATGCGGTCCCGCGCGGTCCTGACGATCCAGATTCTCATCCCTTTGTTCGCGAAAAAGCCGCTTCATCCCCTCGTCCCGCTCGAGCACGATCCGGTCAGCGCGCGCAGCGCAGGTCAGGGGCGGCGTCCCGCCGGCGCTTTGCGCGCACCCTTGACCGCAGCGAGCACGCTGGCAGGCTTGCGGGTCTGCGGGAAAGGTAAGTACGTACGGCACGCCATTCTCGTGGCGGCCGGTCTGCTCTCGCCCGGCTGCTCAGTGGACCTGGCGCTCGCGCATTCCGCACCGGTCGCACGCGCCACGGCCGTCGATCGTAATGCCGCGCACATCGCGCACGCGTCGCGGCGGTTCGGTATTCCGCAGCGCTGGATTCGTGCGGTGCTCCACGCCGAAAGCGCCGGAAAGGAACGAGCCCTGTCACCGGCGGGCGCGATAGGTCTGATGCAGATCATGCCGCACACCTGGGCTGAACTGCGTACCCGCCACCGGCTCGGCCGCGACCCCTACGATCCGCATGACAACATTCTCGCCGGCACGGCCTATCTGCGTGAGATGTGGGACAGGTATGGCGACGTTAACGCCATGCTCGCCGCTTACAATGCCGGGCCGGCGCGCTATGATCGGCACCTGGCGTCCGGCCGTCCACTGCCTGCGCAAACACGTGCCTATGTCGCCTCGCTTGCAGCGATGCTGGGTGGCGAACGCCCTTCCAAGATCGCGCTGGAAGCGCCTCGTCCGCCGGATTGGCGCGAAGCGGCGATGTTCATCGAGCGGACTATTAGCGCCTCCGTTTCCCATCAGCCGTCTCCTGATCGCTTCCGGAACTCTCCGCGATCAGCTTCCACGGCGACACAGGATAGTTCAGGGGTAGGTCGGCGAGAGGAGATTTTCGTCATCCGCAACGGGCATGCCGGACGGCCATGACCAGCGTTGCGGCTTGGCGTGCGCTTGCGCGTGTTGATGTGTCATGGCGAAGGATTGCTGTGGTGCGCGGTGCCGCGGCCGAGCGACGGCAAGATAAAAGCGCGCACGGTGCGCTTGGGTCGGACGGTTGTTTTTGTTCAGCTTTCTGTCGGGTTTTGCACGGTGCAGCGTATCTGTGCACCGTGTGCTTTCGGTCTATATCTCTGATTTCGCGTCTTGTTTTGCACGTTGCGTGGTCACGCCATGTCCGGTGAGCGCGAATTCCGCATCCGTCCGGGCCGCATCCGCTCAACCCGCGCGCAGCATGGGCGGCCCTTCATCGCCCAGGCGTTGGTGGCGGCGAGGAAGGCGGGCGGTGGCATTCCGCGATCCGGTCACGTTGTGCGCGGTGCCCGCTCGCGCTTCGGTCTTGGCCAGCGCGCAAGCATCCAGGCCAACAGGCTGATCACGTCGCGCAGCCGCGGCGCCGTCGTCAAGGCGCGTGTGGTTCGTCATACGGCGTTCGGCGCACAGCTCGGAACACATCTCGATTATCTGCGCCGCGACGGTGTCACCAGGGAGGGTGAAAAGGGACGGCTGTTCGGACCGGGAACGCAGCCCGCGGACGGTCGCGTCTTTGCCGGGCGCTGCGCGGAAGACCGTCATCATTTCCGCTTCATCGTCTCGCCCGAGGACGCCCGGGAGATGGCCGATCTTAGATCCTTCACCGGCGATCTCGTTGGTCGCATGCAAAAGGATCTCGGGACGCGCCTCGACTGGATTGCCGTCGATCACTGGAACACCGGGCACCCGCATATCCATCTGATCGTGCGCGGCGTCCGCGACGACGGGGAGGACCTGGTCATCGCGCGCAGTTACATCAAGGAGGGAATGCGGGATCGCGCTCGCGATCTCATCACCCAGGAGTTGGGGCCACGGACCGACCTCGATATCCGCCGCAACCTCGAAAGGCAGATCGAGGCGGAACGCTGGACGCAACTCGACCGGCAACTCATGCGCGAGGCTGCCACGACAGGCTTCATCGATCTTGCCCCGCGCGCCGGCCGCCAGCCAGACGAGTTTCACGCACTGAAGATCGGCCGGCTCCGCTTTCTCGAAGTTCTCGGCGCGGCCAGACAGGTCGGTCAAGCGCAATGGTGCATCGAGCCCGAAGCCAAGGTGGTGCTTCGCCAACTCGGCGAGCGCGGCGATATCATAAGGCGCATGCACCGCGCGCTCTCGGAAGTCGGCATTGAACGCGCGGCGGATCGTTATGTGCTGGCGGCGGAAAAGCTCGCTGTCCCGGTCATCGGGCGGCTGGTCGAGCGCGGCCTCGATGATGAGCTGACCGGCACCGCCTATGCCGTGGTCGACGGCGTCGATGGTCGCACCCATCATGTCCGTCTGTCCCACCTGGCGGCTGCGGGAGACAGTGCGCCGGGCTCCATCGTCGAACTCCGCACTTATGATGACGCGCGCGGCGACCGGCGCGTGGCGATCGCCGTCCGTTCCGATCTCGACATCAAGGCACAGGTGAGGGCTTCGGGCGCGACCTGGCTCGATCGGCATACTGTCGCGCGCGAGCCCGTGGCGCTCGCTGACAGTGGCTTCGGTGCCGACGTCAGGAAGGCGCTCGAGCAACGCGCCGATCACCTCATCGGCGAAGGTCTGGCCAATCGCGACAAGGGTGGGCGTGTCGTGTTCGCGCGCCGGCTGCTCGATACCTTGCGCGATCGCGAACTCGCTGCCCTTGGGGACAAGCTCGCCGCCGAGACAGTGTTGCCCTTCCACCGTGGCGGCAGCGGTGAGTTCGTCGCCGGCATCTATCGTCGGCGGTTCGACCTCGCGACCGGCCGCTTCGCCATGATCGACGATGGTCTGGGCTTCCAGCTCGTGCCCTGGTCACCGACGCTTGAGAGAGAGCTCGGCCGCCATGTATCCGGCGTGGCCCGCATCGACGGCGGCATCGACTGGAGCTTTGGTCGCAGGCGGGGGCTCGGCCTCTAGGCCTCATCAGCAAGGAGAACCGTGATGTCCGCTACGAAAATCCTCTGGGGGCAGATCCTGTGCGTGCTTGCCATCGTGCTGGTGACGACGTGGGGCGCGACGCAATGGACGGCGTGGCGACTCGGCTTTCAGCCACAACTCGGCCCGGCCTGGTTCGATCTCGCCGGCTGGCCGGTCTATTATCCCCCGTCCATCTTCTGGTGGTGGTATTTCTATGACGCCTACGCGCCGGACATCTTCCTCGAGGGCGGGCTGCTCTCCGCCTCAGGGGGGTTCGTCGCCATCGCCGCGGCGATCGGCATGTCGGTGTGGCGGGCCCGGGAAGCAAAACATGCCGCCACCTATGGTTCGGCGCGCTGGGCCGACAAGAGCGAGATCAAGGCAGCGGGCCTGCTGGGGCCCGACGGTGTCGTAATCGGCTGTTTGGAGCGAGACTATCTCCGCCACGATGGGCCAGAGCATGTGCTGTGTTTTGCGCCGACACGATCCGGCAAGGGCGTTGGCCTGGTTATCCCGACGTTGCTGACCTGGTCGGGTTCCGCCATCGTCCACGACATCAAGGGCGAGAACTGGCAGCTCACCTCCGGGTTTCGCGCGAAGCACGGCCGCGTGCTGCTGTTTGACCCGACAAATCCGAAATCCTGCGCCTACAATCCGTTGCTCGAGGTTCGCCGTGGCGAGCGGGAGGTGCGCGACGTCCAGAACATCGCTGACATCCTTGTCGATCCCGAAGGCAGTCTCGACAAGCGCAATCATTGGGAGAAGACCAGCCACAGTCTGCTGGTCGGCGCGGTCCTGCATGTCCTCTATGCGGAAAACAACAAGACGCTCGCCGGCGTCGCCAGCTTTCTGTCGGATCCGAAGCGGCCGATCGAATCCACTCTCCTTGCGATGATGAAAACCGCCCATCTTGGTGAGGCCGGGCCGCATCCTGTCGTGGCCAGTGCGGCGCGCGAACTGCTCAACAAGTCCGACAATGAGCGCTCCGGCGTGCTTTCGACCGCCATGTCGTTCCTGGGGCTCTACCGGGATCCCGTCGTCGCGGAAGTGACAAGGCGCTGCGACTGGCGCATCGACGACATCGTGGGCTGTGAGAGGCCGACGACGCTCTATCTCGTTGTGCCGCCGAGCGACATCAACCGAACCAAGCCGCTCATCCGCCTGCTTCTCAACCAGATCGGCCGCCGCCTGACCGAGGACCTGCATTCGCGCGCCGGCCGTCACCGGCTGCTCCTGATGCTCGATGAGTTTCCTGCGCTGGGACGCCTCGACTTCTTCGAGACCGCGCTCGCCTTCATGGCGGGCTACGGCCTGAAGAGCTTCCTCATTGCTCAAAGCCTGAACCAGATCGAGAAGGCTTATGGCCCGAACAACTCCATTCTCGACAACTGCCATGTCCGCGTCAGCTTCGCCACAAACGATGAGCGGACGGCAAAAAGGGTCAGCGACGCTCTCGGCACGGCAACCGAGATGCGTGCGATGAAGAACTATGCGGGACATCGCCTTTCACCGTGGCTGGGACACCTCATGGTATCCCGGCAGGAAACGGCGCGCGCGCTGCTGACACCGGGCGAGGTGATGCAGCTTCCGCCTGCGGACGAGATCGTCATGCTTGCGGGCACAGCGCCGATCCGGGCGCGGAAGGCGCGCTATTATGAAGACAACCGCTTTTCGGAGCGTATCCTGCCGCCTCCGGAATTGCCTGGCACCGAAGAATTGCTCGACGACAACTGGAGCAGGTTGCCGGCACTCGCGCAGTTGGCTGGCACTGCCTCGCTGGCGCAACAGCATGATGACGATGATCCGACCGGGGCGGAACGCCGTCATCAGCCCGAGCTCGATCGCGTGAAGCCGGTAGCAAACAAGGAGCCGGTCGCGAACGAATTCGAGCTCGACCCGGGCGACGACGCAGACGACGATGCGGTGGCCAACCGTCAGCTGACGAAGCTCATGCAAGGCGTCGCGCGGCAGGTGGCGCTCGATCCGGAAGACGGCATGGAGCTTTGAGCAGATGGCTGTCCGAGGCAAGAAGACCAAGGTCTCTGTCTATGTCGACCCGGATGTCATGACGATGCTGGCGGACTATGCCGCGCGCCGGAACCTGTCCCAGTCGATGGTGGCGGAAGCCGCCATCGCTTCGTTCCTGTCCCCGGATGACGCCGAGCGACGCGAGGCGGCGATCGGCAAGCGGCTCGATCAGCTCGACCGGCGCATGACGCGGCTTGAGCGCGACGTCGGCATCGCGATCGAGACACTGGCGCTGTTCATCCGTTTCTGGCTCGCCACGACGCCCGCCTTGCCGGAGCCTGCCGCCCAGGCCGCCCGCGCAAAGGCCGCTGAACGATACGAGAACTTCATCACCGCACTCGGCAGGCGTCTGGCGAAAGGACCAAACCTGCGACAGGAAATAGCGGAAGACGTGGCTGTCTCCGAAACCGATGCTCAACATCCGGCTGGGGCGGACTGGCAAGGTTAGACCTCCACGCTTGTCCCGTCCCCGAGGCGACAGCGCCGTTCCTTTGTATTTGCACGCCACGACACTACGACAATCGAAACTTGTTGAACCTGGCCGCCTTGCGGCTCTTTTAGTCATCCCCAATCGGGGAACGACCTGTTGAGGCCCCGTCGAAAACGAGGCCGCAATGTCGTCCATCCACTACAGGCAGGAAGCTATCCAGCGGGGCGCACGCATGATGCGCACGGCACTCGGTCCCGCCATTGCCCGCCTGCTGGAAGAGCCCGCCGTAGTCGAGGTGATGCTGAACCCGGATGGCCGTATCTGGGTGGACCGGCTCTCCGCCGGGCTCGCCGACACGGGGCTGATGATGTCTGTCGCCGATGGCGAGCGTATCGTCCGCCTGGTTGCCCACCATGTCGGTGCCGAAGTGCATGCCGGCCGCCCGCGCGTCTCCGCGGAGCTGCCTGAAACCGGCGAGCGCTTCGAAGGCCTGTTACCGCCGGTCGTCACCGCTCCGGCCTTCGCGATCCGCAAGCCGGCCGTCGCGGTGTTCAGTCTTGGTGACTATGTCGATGCCGGCATCATGAGCGGTCCACAGGCTGAAGCGTTGCGGTCGGCCGTCCAGACGCGCGCTAACATTCTTGTCGCCGGCGGCACCTCGACCGGCAAGACGACCTTGACCAACGCGCTTTTGGCCGAGGTTGCGACGGGCGCCGATCGCGTCGTCCTCATCGAGGACACACGCGAGCTGCAATGTGCCGCGGCCAATCTCGTCGCCATGCGCACCAAGGACGGCGTCGCCACGCTTGCCGATCTGGTCCGCTCTTCGCTGCGCCTGCGGCCCGACCGTATCCCGATCGGCGAGGTTCGCGGCGCGGAAGCCCTCGACCTGCTCAAGGCATGGGGCACGGGCCATCCGGGCGGGATCGGAACGATCCATGCCGGCAGTGTCATCGGCGCGCTGCGCCGTCTCGAGCAACTCATCCAGGAAGCAGTCGTCACCGTCCCGCGCGCTTTGATCGCCGAGACCATCGATGTCGTTGCCGTGCTGTCGGGTCGGGGCTCGCAGCGGCGGCTCATCGAACTCGCACGTGTCGATGGCCTCGGCCCGCACGACGACTACCGCATCGTCCAACTCACATCGAACCCAGGAGACCCCGCATGACTCGAAAACTCCTGCGTGCCAGTCGCGCGGTGACGACCATCGCCGCCATGTCCGCCAATACCCTCATGCTTGCGACGGCCGCCCACGCCGCGGGCTCCTCCATGCCGTGGGAGCAGCCGTTGCAAAAAATCCTGCAGTCGGTCGAAGGGCCGGTCTCCAAGATCATCGCCGTGATCATCATCATCGTCACCGGTCTTACCCTGGCCTTCGGCGATTCCAGCGGCGGTTTCCGCCGTCTCATCCAGATCGTGTTCGGTCTGTCCATCGCTTTCGCGGCGTCGAGCTTCTTCCTGTCCTTCTTTTCCTTCGGCGGCGGAGCGCTCATCTGATGGCGGCCGCTTTCGAACAGCTCGACGCGGTACCGGGGTTTTCGGTGCCGGTCCATCGCGCGCTGACCGAGCGCATCTTGCTCGGCGGCGCACCGCGCTCCATCGCCATCGTGAACGGCACCGTCGCCGGTGCGATCGGCCTTGGCCTCCGGCTCTGGCTGCTCGGGCTCGTCATCGGGGCGATCGGGCATTTCGCGGCGGTCTGGGCGGCGAAGCGTGATCCGCTGTTTGTCGAGGTGGGCCGCCGGCATCTGCGCATGCCCGCTCACCTTGCGGTGTGAGGGCAGTCCCGATGATGAACCTCGCTGAATATCGCCGCAGCGCCAGCCGCCTCGCCGACTATCTGCCCTGGGCGGCGCTCGTTGGCGAAGGCATCGTGCTCAACAAGGACGGTAGCCTGCAGCGCAGCGCCAGGTTTCGCGGCCCGGATCTCGATTCCGTCGTAGCGGCAGAACTGGTCGCTGCCGCCAGCCGCATCAACAACGCCTTTCGCCGGCTCGGCTCCGGCTGGAGCATCTTCGTGGAGGCGCAGCGGCGCGAGGCCTCGATCTATCCCGACAGCATTTTTCCCGATCCGGCATCTGCCATGCTCGACGCCGAGCGCAAGGCCGGCTTCGAGGAAGCCGGCGCGCATTTTGAATCGCAATACCTGCTCACCTTCCTCTACCTGCCGCCGGCCGAGGAGGCAGCGCGCGCCGAAATCTGGCTCTATGAGGGGCGCGAACGGTCTCAACTCGATCCGCGCGAGGTGGTGCGTGCCTTCGCCGATCGGACAGCGCGCGTGCTGGCGCTGCTTGAAGGCATGATGCCGGAATGCGCATGGCTGGACGACAGCGAAACGCTGAGCTACCTGCATTCCTGCGTCTCGACACATCGCCAGCGCATCCGGGTCCCGGAAACACCCGTCTATCTCGACGCGCTGCTGGCCGATCAGCCCCTGACCGGCGGGCTGGAGCCGCGCCTGGGTGACCAGCATCTTCGCATCCTGACCATTGTCGGTTTCCCGACAGCGACGACGCCCGGCCTGCTCGACGATCTCAACCGGCTGGCCTTTCCCTATCGCTGGTCGACCCGCGCCATCCTGCTCGACAAGACCGACGCGGCCCGGCTGCTGACCAAGATCAGGCGGCAATGGTTCGCCAAGCGCAAATCGATCGCCGCGATCCTGAAGGAGGTGATGACCAGCGAGCAATCCGTGCTCGTGGACACCGATGCGGCCAACAAGGCGGCCGACGCCGACACCGCCCTGCAGGAACTCGGCGCCGACGTCACCGGCATGGCCTATGTCACCGCGACGATCACAGTCTGGGACGCCGATCCGCGCCGTGCCGACGAGAAGCTGCGGCTGGCCGAGAAGGTGATCCAGGGGCGCGATTTCACCGCGATGGTCGAAACCGTCAACGCGGTCGACGCGTGGCTTGGTTCCCTGCCGGGACATGCCTACGCCAATGTCCGTCAGCCTCCGGTCAGCACCTTGAATCTCGCCCACATGATCCCCCTCAGTGCCGTGTGGGCGGGGCCGGAACGGGACGAGCACTTCGACGCGCCGCCGCTGCTTTACGGCAGGACCGAAGGCTCGACCCCGTTCCGGTTTTCCCTACATGTCGGAGACGTCGGCCACACGCTGGTGGTCGGCCCGACCGGCGCGGGCAAGTCCGTGCTGCTTGCCTTGATGGCACTTCAGTTCCGCCGTTACGAGCAGGGGCGCGTCTTCGCCTTCGATTTCGGCGGCTCGATCCGGGCGGCCGTGCTTGCGATGGGCGGCGACTGGCATGATCTCGGCGGCCTGACCGACGGGTCGGACGCATCGGTCTCCCTGCAGCCGCTTGCGCACGTCCATGATCCCCATGAGCGCGCCTGGGCCGGCGACTGGATCGCAGCGATCCTCATGCGTGAAGGTGTCCCCGTAACCCCGCAGGCAAAGGAGCACATCTGGACGGCACTGGTCTCGCTTGCTTCCGCACCCATCGAAGAGCGGACCATTACCGGTTTCAGCGTGCTGCTGCAGTCCAACGATCTGAAGCAGGCATTGCGCCCCTATTGCGTCGGCGGTGCGTATGGCCGCTTGCTTGACGCCGAGGCCGAGCTTCTTGGCAATTCGCAGGTCCTGGCATTCGAGATCGAAGGTCTGGTCGGAACCGGAGCGGCACCGGCGGTGCTCGCCTACCTCTTCCACCGCATCGGCGTCCGGCTCGATGGCCGGCCGACGTTGCTCATCATCGATGAGGGCTGGCTTGCGCTGGATGACGAGGGGTTCTCCGATCAGCTTCGCGCCTGGCTGAAGACGCTGCGCAAGAAGAATGCATCGGTTGTTTTCGCCACCCAGTCTCTCAGCGACATCGACAGGTCCGTCATTGCGCCGGCCATTATCGAGAGCTGTCCTACGCGGCTCCTCTTGCCGAATGAGCGAGCGATAGAGCCACAGATCACGGCAATCTACAGGCGTTTTGGCCTGAACGACCGGCAGATCGAGATCCTCGCCCGGGCGACACCGAAACGGGATTACTACTGCCAAAGCCGCCAGGGAAATCGTCTGTTCGAGCTGGGGCTGTCGGAAGTCGGTCTCGCGCTTTGCGCCGCATCCGCCAAGTCCGATCAGGCGCTCATTGCCCGTGTTCTCGAAGAGAACGGCCGCGAAGGCTTCCTCGACGCCTGGTTCAGGGCCCGCGGTGTGAACTGGGCGGCCGATCTTCTTCCCAAATTCCACGCCCCCATCCCTGAAAACCAAAAGGAGGTCCGCCCATGACCCGTTTCAACGCGCGCGCCCAACTGCTGGCCGTGGCGGTGCTCACCGCGCCACTTGCGCTTTCGCCTGTCCTGGCCCCACAGGCGCATGCTTGGCGGCTTGTTTTCGATCCCAGCAACTACGCCCAGAACGTGCTCACGGCCGCGCGTTCCCTGGAACAGATCAGTCACCAGATCACCTCGCTTCAGAACGAGGCTCAGATGCTGATGAACCAGGCGCGCAATCTCGCGAGCCTGCCTTTCTCAGCACTGCAGCAGCTTCAGAAAGCGACGCAGCGGACGCAGCAACTGCTGCAGCAAGCACACAACATCGCCTTCGACGTGCAGCAGATCGATCAAGCCTTCCGGCAGCAATATGGCGAAGCATCAATGTCGGCGACGGACCAGCGTCTCGTCGCCGATGCACGATCGCGCTGGCGCAATACGGTCGGCGGCTTACAGGACGCGATGCGCGTGCAGGCCAGTGTCGTTGGCAACATCGACGCCAACCGCACTCAAATGTCCGAGCTCGTCGGTCAGAGCCAGGGCGCTACAGGCGCGCTTCAGGCAGCCCAGGCCGGTAACCAGCTCCTCGCCCTTCAGTCGCAACAGCTTTCCGATCTCGTTGCGCTGCTCGCTGCCAACGGCCGCGCCGGTGCGCTGACCGAAGCGGAGCGCGCCGCGGCGGTGACGCAGGGACGCGAGCAACGCCGTCGTTTCCTCGCGCCAGGCAGCGGCTACCAGCCCGGCAATGCGCAGATGTTCAACCGCAAGTGAGGACGGCTCTATGAACCGCAGGATGCTTGCCCGAACGGCCACAATTGTGGTGGCCGCCATCGTCGTCACGGCGGTGGCGCTCGGGCTGGCCGGTAACATGGAGCCAGTCCCGCTGGCGTCCAGGCCAGTCATCCAGTCCGATCACAACGCCCTGCGTGAAGGCCAGCGCCGCTGCCAGCGCCTTGGACAGAAAGCGTCGGACGATGCCGGATGCCTGCGCGTCTGGGCCGAAACCCGCGACCGCTTTCTCGGCAGGACAGACCCAAAGCCGCAGACCACAGGTACGGGGCACTGATCCATGGGCGGTACCGGCGTCATCGACAATTTCCTTGCAGTCTTCGCCCGTTACATCGATTCCGGCTTTGGCCTGCTTGGTGGCGAGGTCAGTTTCATCGCCTCGACGCTGATTGCCATCGACGTGACCCTGGCCGCGCTGTTTTGGAGTTGGGGCGCGGAGGAGGACATCGTCGCGCGACTGGTCAGGAAGACGCTGTTCGTCGGCGTCTTCGCCTATCTGATCTCCAACTGGAGCGATCTCGCAAGGATCGTCTTCAACAGTTTCGCCGGCCTCGGCCTCAAGGCGAGCGGAACGGGCTTCACCGTGCAGGATCTGATGCGTCCGGGAAAGGTGGCGCAGACAGGGCTGGACGCCGCGCGGCCGTTGCTGGAGTCCATCTCCGACCTGATGGGCTGGGTGGCGTTCTTCGAGAATTTCATCCAGATCGCCTGCCTGCTCTTCGCCTGGGCGCTGGTCATTCTCGCCTTCTTCATTCTCAGCATTCAACTGTTCGTGACACTGATTGAATTCAAACTGACGACGCTGGCGGGTTTCGTCCTGATCCCCTTCGGCCTTTTCGGCAAGACCGCGTTCATGGCCGAACGCGTCCTCGGCAACGTCATTTCCTCGGGCATCAAGGTCCTGGTGCTCGCCGTCGTCATTGGCATCGGTTCGACCCTGTTTGGCCAGTTCACGCAAGGTTTCGGCGGGCGAACGCCGACCGTCGACGACGCCATGGCGGTGGTGCTGGCCGCGCTGTCGCTGCTTGGGCTGGGCATTTTCGGTCCCGGCATCGCATCCGGCCTGGTCAGCGGTGGCCCGCAACTCGGCGCGGGTGCCGCCGCCGGCACCGGCCTGGCAGCCGGTGGAGCGGTTCTTGGCGCCGGCGGGGGAGCGTTCCTCGCCGCCAGGGGTGGGACCGCGGCGCTATCGGGTGGTGCCGCTGCTGTCCGCGCTGGAGCGACGGCAGCGGGAGCAATGTCGGGGGCCTACCAACTGGGCGCGATGGACGGGAGCGGCAAGAGCAGCGTCACCGGAGGGGTTGGCGGTGTCGCCGTCGCGGCGGCGAACGCGGCTCTTTCACCCCTTCGGCGGACGCTGGTTTCCGCCGCTGACGGCATCAAGGATGGTTTCGAACAAGGTAGCCGGAACGCGGTGAGTGCCACTGGCGGCGCGTTCGTCAGCAAGGCGGGCACCGGTACCGGCGGCGCGTCGGAGCCTTCATCCCATACCTCCTCGATTGCAACCGACGAAGGGCCGCCGGCCTGGGCGCAGCGCATGAGACGCGGCAGACACATCGGCCACGGCGTCGACGCCGCAGTGCATGCGGTCCGATCCGGCGACAGCCACGGCCCCGGTACATCCGTCAACCTTTCCGAAAGGGACAACTCGTGAACCCGTTCAAGCGACCCGCCACCCACTATGGAAAGACCCCTCAGCCGGAAACGCCCTACCAGCGCGCCGCGCAGGTCTGGGATGAGCGCATCGGCTCGGCCCGCGTCCAGGCCAGCAACTGGCGCTACATGGCATTCGGGTCGCTGATCCTCTCCACCGGCCTTGCCGCCGCCTTCGTGTGGCAGTCGGCGCGCGGAACCGTGGTGCCCTGGGTGGTCCAGGTGGACGTCCTCGGCCAGGCTCAGGCGATCGCGCCGGCGACTGGGAGCTACCGGCCAACCGATCCGCAGGTCGCGTGGCATCTGGCTCGCTTCGTCGAGCAGGTTCGCGCGATCCCGGCCGATCCCGTCATCGTGCGCCAGAACTGGCTTCGCGCCTATGAGTGGACGAGCGATCGGGGTGCGGCCGCGCTCAACGACTACGCCCGCGCCAACGATCCGTTCGCAAAGCTCGGCAAGCGGCAGATTTCCGTCGAAGTCTCATCGGTCATTCGCGCGTCGCCGGACAGCTTCCGCGTCGCCTGGACCGAAAGGCAATACGAAAACGGCCAGCTCTCCACGACCGAGCGGTGGACGGCGATCCTGACCATCGTTGTCGAGCCGCCGCGCGACGCAGACCAGCTTCGGGCCAATCCGCTTGGCATCTACGTCAACGCAATCTCGTGGTCGCGGGAGATGAGCCAATGAACCGGTTGCTGGTCCGCAAGGATCGAAATGCTCAACGCCATCCCGTCCTCGCCTCGGCTCTTTCGAGATCTGCCCTGCTGTTCCTGCTGGTTTCGGCAGCAATGCTTGTTGGCTGTGCCACGCCCCAGAAGCCGCCGCAGATCCTGTATGACCGCGACGTTCCGCCCTTGCCGGTTCTTGCCACGTCCGTCAGCGATGATCGACCGAAGCCCCTGCATGTTCCCCCGGCCTGGTCTCCCGCCCGGGGTGGTGCAGCGGCAGGCGCGCCCGCGGCACGGGTCGAAAACGCCAATGCGGCAGCCCGCGTCGAACCCCGCCGCCAGGGTTATTACAATGCAATCCAAGTCTATCCGTGGTCGGAAGGTGCACTCTACCAGGTTTACGCCGCGCCAGGGCAGATCACCGACATCGCCCTCGAGCTGGGCGAAAGCCTGGCCGGTGCGGGGCCGATCGCGGCGGGCGACACCGCCAGATGGATCATCGGCGACACGGAATCGGGTTCCGGAATGACCCGCCGTGTCCATGTGCTGGTGAAGCCCTCGCGTCCCGATATCACGACCAACCTGATCATCACCACGGATCGGCGGACCTACATGCTTGAACTGCGCTCGGGCCAGAAATCTTACATGCCGGCCGTGTCCTGGGCCTATCCGAGAGTTCCGGGGAGCAAGGACAGTACCGCTGCGACGCCCCTCATCCAGGCTATGGCGGCTCGCAACTATCGCTATGGGCTGAGCGGCGACAACCCGCCATGGAAGCCGGTAGCGGTCTATGACGATGGCCGGCGCGTCTATGTCGAGTTTCCACGTGGCATCGTGCAGGGCGAGATGCCGCCGATCTTCGTGATCGGCCCCGAGGGGGAAGCGCAGATCGCCAACTGCCGGATTCACCGCAACCTGCTGATCGTCGACCGGCTCTTCGGCGCTGCCGAACTGCGCCTTGGCAGCGGCAGGACACAGCAGACCGTCAGGATCGGGCGCACCGATGGGAGGCCGTCATGAGTGAGAAGAAAGAAGCCGGCGCTGCTTCGGCGATGCGGCTCCGAGCCGAGCCGCCGCGCGTCACCCGCCTGTCGCGCAAGGCGCTCGCCAGCGTTGCTCTCGTCGCCTCGCTCGGCCTTGGCGGTGCATTGATCTACGCGCTGCGGACGCCGATGTCGGGAGATGCCGGCGAGGAGCTTTATTCGACCACCAACAGACAGCCCGCCGATGGTCTGGCCGGCCTGCCGCGGGATTACACCGGTCCGGTGCTTGGCCCGCCGCTGCCCGGCGACCTCGGCCGGCCGATCCTCGAGGCGCAGAACAAGGGGCAGCCGGCGACGCCGCCAGTCATCACGGCGCCGGCGGTGGACGAGGCGGAACAACGCCGCCGCCAGGACGAGGAAGCAGCCCGCACCAGCCGCATCTTCTTCCAGGCATCTCCTGGCGTTGCGACTGCGGGGCCGGCGGGCGCGCTTCCACCGAGCCTCGGCGGTCCCGATCCGGCCGGTCTGCGGGGTCAACAGACAATCCAGGACAGGCAACTGGCCTTCCTCGACGCGCCCGTCGACCGACGCACCACGTCGGCGGATCGCGTCACGCAACCAGCGTCGCCTTTCGTGCTTCAGGCAGGCGCGGTCATCCCGGCTGCGCTCATAACCGGTATTCGCTCCGACCTTCCCGGCCAGATCACGGCGCAGGTGACAGAGAACGTCTACGACAGCTTGACGGGTCGGTCCCTGCTCGTTCCGCAGGGCGCACGCATGGTCGGCCAATACGACAACGGCACACAGTTCGGGCAACGCAGGATCCTTTTGGTCTGGAATCGCCTGATATTCCCGAACGGCCGATCGGTCGTGCTCGAGCGTCAGCCTGGCGCCGACGCACAGGGCTATGCCGGTCTCCAGGATGGCGTTGACCATCATTGGTGGGACCTTGCCAAGGCCGCCGGGCTCTCAACCTTGCTCGCGGTCGGCACCGAACTGGCTGTCAGCGAGGACGGCCGTCTGGTCGCGGCCATCCGGCGTGGCATGCAAGAGACCATCAACGACGCTGGACAGCAGATCGTGCGCAGCCAATTGCAGGTTCCACCGACGCTCACCATTCGCCCTGGCTTCCCCGTTCGCGTCGTCGTGACCCGCGATCTTGTCCTCGAACCCTACACGGAGTGACCATGACAAAGCTGAAACTTGGACTGATTGCCGACGACAGGCCCGTCAGGGTCACCATCGAGCTGCCGGCGGCACTGCACCGGGATCTCGCAGCCTATGCCAGCCTGCTCGGCCAGGAATCTGGCCGTCCGCCGGCCGAGCCGGCCCGTCTCATCGCGCCGATGTTGGAAAAGTTCATTGCGACAGATCGAGGTTTCTCCAAGGCGAAGCGTTCATCGGTGGCTTGAAACGGGGATGACGAACACCCTCATGCCACCAGGTGATGGCTGGTTGGCTATCCACTCTGGTGCCGCGAGGAACCACGCTCGTCCGAGACCGGGCCTGCGACATTTCTAGCAATCCCGAGCAGTCGCAGCAGCGCCCTCTTCGGGTTCGATCCCAGCCACAGGGCTTTGATCGGACAGACACTGTTCTCGCCCCAGAGTGGCAGCCACGTCGTTGCATCGATGGCGACTGACCGGGCAAAGCATTCGCCCGCCAGGATCACGCCCTGACCAAGCTGTACCTTGAGGATCGCCGTCATCTCGCTGGCGCTACCGCATGTCTGAACGACCGCGCCTTCGGCGGTAATGTGGTCGGCCATCCGCGGACGCGCAGACGGTGTTTCCGGACATGCGGGCATCAACAAGCGTTCGTCCGCGAGATCTGCCCATGTAATGGCGGCCTCGTTCGCCAGGGGATGGTGAACCGGCAGGAGAACGAACAGGCGCTCGTGACCGAACGTTTCGCTGCAGCATGACGTGTCGGCCTGGGCCCCTCTTACGAAGACGACGTCGAGACGCCGTCGCCGTATCGCCGCCAGGCACTGTCCATGCGAAATATCCTCGATGACGAGACCAACCTCCGGATACAGGTCGCGGAAACGATGGATCAGGCGCGTCAGGAAGGCGCGTCCGACCAGCCCGGATATGCCGATGCTGAGCGCGTTGCGGCGGCGCGGCTCACCCGCACCTTCGGCCAGGGCTTGATGCAATCCCTCATAATGTGTTCTGGCGACGTCGATCCAGGCTCGGCCGGCTCCGGTGGGACGGACGCCATGCGCGCTCCGTTCGAACAGCTGCATGTCGAGAAATTGCTCGAGTGCGACGACGTTGCGGCTCACGCTGGATTCCCTCACATGCAGCACCCTTGCGGCCTGTCTGAAGCTGCCCTGGTCAACGGCCGTGAAAACATAGTCCAGCCGGCGGAGCGCGTTCTTGGTGTTTCTCACCGCTCATGCCCTTGCGAAAGTTGAGCAGGCTGATGTTTGAGCGTCCGTCACCACTCAAACCCAGGTTAAGGGCAGGGTGCCTGACGGCGATGGTTCGGTAGGCCGGGCTTCAACCGGTTCCACCGACACGAACGTGCCTGCCCTATCAGTTCTGCTCCGTGGGGCATTCATCGAGCTCGCGGGGCAGACCGGTGTCGTAGACATATTCGTGCGGGATCGCGGCAGGCGCCATCCGGGACAGATAGAGGTCCAGGTTTTCCCGGGCGTTGCTCGCCGCGAGGCTGTAGAAGTTGCCGCTGTTCCACGTCATCACGCAATGCCTGAATTGCGCATGTATCGCGTCACACATCTCCGACAGCGTTACCTCATTGTCGTGCATGGTGCCGAGGACGGCAGTTTTCTTTTTTTCGATGTCGTCTCTCGGAAAGTAGCGCGCCTTGAAGCCGAAATCCTTTTGCTCCTCGCGGCGTTGGTAGTCTTGCGCGTCACGCGCCCGGAACTTCTCGACAAAGACGAATATGCCGTCCGCCTTGAGGTGCTGGGCGACATACTCGATCTGCTTCGCCCGGCTCGGGGAGTACATCTGGAAGGTGGTGTCCTCCAGGATGAGATCGAAGCCGCCGGCGAACCTCGCAAGTCGGCTATCCGAACTGATGACGTCCTTGGTCAGCTTGTGAAAAGGTGCAACGAAGAACTCCGCGTGCGGGGGCTCTCCATAACCCAGGAAGCATCGATAATTTTCCGGGTTGGGGCTGCATGACAGCGTCCGGATCTGGCCGTTCGCCATCTCCGACAGCGTTCTCGCCATCGTCCCTTCCGCCGTTCCAAGGCTGTAAAGTAAAAAAGGAGTCTCCCGCTGCCGCGCGCAATTGAGGACTGCATAGGCCATACGGCACTCCTCCTCCAGCCTGTAGGGGATGCTGCCGTGATAGTGCTGGTCGAAGAAACCTTGCCGTGCGGCATGCAGTTTCACCATGGCGAGCAGGAGATCCTCGCTTGGGAGAAGGCGTGTATCAGCGATTGGCCTGCGCACCGGCATGCCGCTCGTGCCAGCGGCGGTTGCTGCAAAGAAGCCGCTGAGTTCGTTGATTCTTGGCCCAAGATCGCACTCGGCCAGGAAGTCCTTGAGGCCTCGCATGCAAGATGCCTCCCACAGTCGCTCGTTCGGTGAGATGCCGCAACAGGACGGAGGGAAACTTCATGATCAACGAAGCAGTGTTTCACCTGGGTCGAGTATAGGTCGAAGTCGCCAATAGGCTGGCGCGGGATTGATCGCTTTCAGTGGAATGATTTTTTTTCATAAAAGTCACATCTTTCACCAACCATGAATTATTTCTGGATGAAGTCATAACTCAGGGTTCGTAGAGACGCAGGAATACGCTGCCACTTAAGCGGGAGTATTTTCCTGTGGGAGAAGTGTTTTGCGGTGATCCGTGCACCATCCGGCGGTGTCGGTGCCAGACCCTGGTCCATCAGTATCAGAGCTGGGGACGCGTGCGCGCGGACTTGATCAAACGAACCGGCCTGGAGAGGCAGGAAACAGACCTCGCCTGCTCCGCCCATGTATTCATCCTGAACCTCAGGGGGGCAGCGTTCCGTGGTGAGGATTTCATCGACGGGCGCCGCATTTCCTTCTCGCCGCGGCGCGCCGGCTCGTTGATCTGCCTTCCTGCCGGCACGAGATGGAGCGGGTGGGACGAGGGCGACGCGACCGCGTCCTACCTTCTCGTATCGGTCGAACGACAGTTCGCCGAGGAGACGTTTGGCGAAACGGTGCGCCATTGTCTGGCAGACCTGCCGCCCGCGATAGGGTTTCGAGACAGCATCGTGGAGCTGGCGCTGCAGCGGATCGCCATCGAGCTCAGGCAGCCCGATCCTCTCGGCCTGGCCATGGTGGAGTCCCAGGCTATACAACTGCTCGGGCGGATGGTCAGGGCGAATGGCGCGCCCCACGAACTGGCAAAGGGCGGTTTGTCGCCATTCGACCTGAAGCAGGTGCTGGAGGTTCTGGAAACCTTGGACAAAGCGTGGGCGTTGCCCGATCTTGCAAGAGAGATAGGGCTTAGCCGTTTCCACCTCTGGCGGGCATTCAAGCAGTCGACCGGCATAACGCCGTACGCATTCAGGGCGAAACGCCGGCTGGAGAAATCTTGCGATCTGCTTCGCAGCAGCGGACGGTCATTGACCGAAATCGCGATGGAGTGCGGCTTCGGCAGTTCCAGCCACTTTACGACAGCTTTCAAGCGGGCGTTCGGAACCACGCCAACCGATTTCCGCCGCCAATGCCGGCTCTAGCTTCTGGCGAAGCGGTTTGGCGCAAGGAATTGCAAATCCCGTTACGATATTGAACGCAGAAAACGACGGGGCACGGCATATCCATTGGTGAGTGCGGAACATCGATGAGGGACAAGTTGAGAGGTGGACCGTCTGGCAAACAACGCTGAGGGGAAACAGGCGGTCCTTCGGGCGCTGGCCGTGCTATATCCGTGGATGCAACCTTTTTTCTCCCGGCCGGTTCGCGATTATGCCTGTCGTCTTTTCGACCCGCCTGTTTCGAAAGCGCTGCCGGACTGCCGGGTTGTCGCTTTCAACAAGCTCCTCCACGTCATCCGCAAGGCGGCAATTCGCAATCGACTGCCAGATGAAACGGTAGCTCAAATCTGTCGGGATTTTGAAAATCGCCGCGTCTTGCAGACCGGCCCGCACTTGCTCCTCATACTTGAGCCGGAAGCCTGTTACACACATGCCTTCAGTCTGCTTGGGCTCGCTGCGCATGGGTGCTCGACCTATGTTTCCTATGCGGTTTCGACGGTGAGCCTTGTCGAAAGTTCTCGTAAGGGACCGGGGTGGCTAACGGTCGATGGAAAGGCGGTCAACATCTTTGGCCTCAGCCGAAGCCGGATGATCGGCTATGGCCTGCTCACGGCACTCGGGCCCTATCGGTTCGAGCTTGTACCGGTAGAGCCGGAGGCATCCAGCGAGGCGCTTGCACAACTCCGTGATCTTCTTCCACCGACGCAGTTCGAAAAACCGGCACGTGCGATCAAGGCCGCAAACATTGCTCTTTGGCCGAAAATGTTCGGCAACAATTGTGCTTTTCTCCAGATCGATGACGAGGATGTCGCCGATCTGGTCGTCGACCACCTGTCCGACGAAACTTCCTGGCTGCATAGGCGTCTGCTGGGAAATCCAAAGGTCGCATCGGGAATTCTGGAGGGAATCGATCATTTGGCTGCCGGGCCCTGGGCTGGTTGGCTCGCGCGCGGGACAGACTTCTTCTGGTTCTATGAAAACGGAAAGCGGATGCCGCTTCGGCTGTCGGGAGAGGATTTGGTCCATCATGCCGGTGGCGCAGCCGTGGTTCGTTTCACGGCTTCGGAAATCATCGGAGGGTTGTTGAACCGCAGCCTCATCCCCAACATGGTTCTTGCGTTTCTGGTGTTGGCCATCCTTCCCGGTGTGCGCGTGCTCGGAGGCAGCCGCCAGCCAATCTACTACCCGCTGATACGGTATGTTGTCTCCCGCGCGAGCGAGGCGGCGGGTATTGACGCCGACCTCCAGCATTCGCTTGCCACGGATGATGTGCCGGGTGCCTGGGGACATCGCGTCATCGAACGAAATGAGGAACTGTTCGATCTATTCAAGGCTGCTGGTACCACAAGCATTGGAGCTATACTCGAGCGTCTGGGGAACATTGCCCTGACCGAAGCGTGCGGAGGCATGAGCGGTTTCGTCCGGGACCTATCGTGGCGAGACCTTTGGAGGCGGTTGGAAGCTGAGAAACTTGCCGCCGCAGACCCGCAGTGGGCTCTCGCCTGACGGTGCGGCGGATCGGAAACGCCGCGCCAGGCCCTGGGAATTGCCCCAATTTCTTGAGCTGTCCTGGATGACCAGCCTCCAGGCTCAGGTGAACAAAGAAATCCTCGGCCTCGGCGAGCTCACCAGTTGCCGTCCGTGGATTGGCTCTCCATTTTGCCTGCTATCCTCCAGGCTATCGCAACCCGCGCACCATACGATTTTTTGCAGGTTTAGTTAGAGGGTGAATTCAAGCCCCAACTGGAGCGTTGAGTTGCACATGCCGGCTTTGCGCCTTCATTTCAACATTCGAGGTGCCTTTGGCACTCCTCATAAGCAGACTTCAGCCATGGCGAGCCGGGGATCAAAGGTTGGTCGTACCTTTCCCACTGCGCCTCGCGAAGATGGTCGGTACTGATTTCCGGTGCTGGGCGGCGCGCTTGTCGGTGACAGTTTTCAGCGACTCCTCGTCGGAAATGCCCCGCAGCTTGTGAAGCTGTTCCATTTTTGCCTCCTAGCCAAACATGCATCGACAGGGCCGTTGAAGGCTGACAACCAAGGCAATCTCATATTCGCGAATGCGTTTATGATGAGCCGCCCTGGAATGAACCGAACCGTCGTAGGTGTTCAAATTCACGCTTCGCTTGGTGGGCGCCCCGTGCTCCTTGGCAAACGTGGGGTCGAACTGACTGGGCCACTTCCGAGTTCAAGACTTGTCGGTCTTTCTAAACAAGCGTAGAGTATTGCGTCAGTTTCAATAAATTGTGGAAGTATAGAAAAAGAATTTAACAAATTTGGCCGGAAGGACATTGGCCTGGGGGAGGGGCAGCCGAGCGGTGTCGGCGGATGTGAACTCGAGGTTCTGGAGGCCGGCGATGGCGAAGACGATCAACAACGGCTTGGGCATTGGCCAGCCTGAGCCAGATCAGCCGTTCCTCGACATCACCGCCTACGGGGCCGGGCCGGATGACGCGCTTGCAGACGCGACCGAGAACGCCGCAATCACCCACCACGTGGCCATGGTGAACGGGATTGCCGTTCCCTATACCGCCATTGCCGGTCATCTCGTCACCGTCGATCCGTCGAGCTCGAAGCCCGCCGCAAAGTTCTTCTACGTGGCCTTCACGGCGGACGGTATGAATGCCACCACCCGTCCGGTGACATTCTTCTACAATGGCGGGCCTGGCTCGTCGTCGGTGTTCCTGCTGCTCGGCTCCTTCGCGCCCAGGCGCATCAGAACCAGCATGCCGGGCTTCACGCCGCCTCCGCCCTACGCCATGGAGGACAATCCCGACAGCCTGATCGACCGCAGCGACCTCGTCTACATAAACCCGGTGGGCACCGGCTATTCCGCGGCGATCGCACCGTTCAAGAACCGCGACTTCTGGGGCGTCGACCAGGACGCCGTCTCAATCAAGCAGTTCATCAAGCGTTATCTGAGCGCCTTCAACCGCTGGAACTCGCCGCGGTTTCTGTTCGGCGAATCCTACGGCACAACCCGCAGTTGCGTGCTTGCCTGGCTACTGCACGAGGATGGCATCGACCTCAACGGCATCACGCTGCAGTCCAGTGTGCTCGACTATCCCGCCAATTTCTCCAACGCGGCCGGACTGATGCCTACGTTTGCCGCCGACGCGTGGTTTCACAAGAAGACCGGCATCGAGCCGCAGCCGCCGGACCTCGCTTCATTCATGGAAACCGTAACGCAGTTCGCGCAGGGTCCCTACACCCAGGCGCTGCAGGCTTTTCCCAAGGCGGACTCTGCGGCTGTGGAGACGTTGAGGCGCTATCTAGGCCTTCCCGCCGGCATGCTCGACGCCTGGAGGCTGAATGTCGAGGCGGCCGACCGGCTCGGCCATTCCGCTTTCCTGATCGAACTGCTGCGCGACCAGGGCGTGGCGCTGGGCGCCTATGACGGGCGGGTGACGGGTATAGACACAGGGATCGCGGCCATCGTGTCGCCGGACGGCGGCATGAACGACCCCACCATGGTGGCGGTGAGCGGCGTCTACACCACCATGTGGAACAGCTATCTCAACAACGATCTGAAGTTTACCGCCACCTCGAACTTCGTCGACCTCAACGACCAGGCGTTCCAGTTCTGGGATTTCAGCCACACCGACCCGACGGGCGCGGTGCAGAAGCCTGACGGTCAGGGCAACCCGACGCTCTATACGGCGGGCGACCTCGCCGCCACCATGGCCGCCAATCCGAGCCTGCTGGTGCTCTCGGCAAACGGCTATTACGATTCGGTGACGCCCTTCTTCCAGACCCGGCTGACGCTGGACGCCATGCCGCTCGCGGACGTCAAGGTGCGCGGCAACCTGACCATCAGGAACTACCCTTCCGGCCACATGATCTATCTCGACGGCGGCTCGCGAACGGCCATGAAAGCCGACCTGGCAGTCATGTACGACCAGGCCGTCTCCGTGCGCCGTGCAAGCCTTCTTGCGAGGGCGGCTCTGATGCGCGAGGTGCCCAACGTCGTCCGGCCTTATTTCAAGTTGCCGGGCGGTGGCGCTGGCGCCTTTCGTCCAGCCGCCGCCGGCGCCGAACCATGGAGCGTGCCTGATCTGTGCAAGGCCTACTCGTGGCCGACAGGGCTCGTCGGTGGCGGTGTTATCGCCATCATCGAGCTCGGCGGCGGCTGGGTGCAGAAGGACATGGACACCTATTTCCGCTCGACCGGCCTGCCCGCGCCGACCATCATCGACGTACCGGTCGGCCCCGGCCGCAACGACCCGAACAAACATTCAGGCAACCAGGCCTCCGATCCCGACCGCGAGGTCGCGCTCGACATCCAAGTTGCCGCCGCTGCCTATTCCGTGGCTACAGGCGAAGCTGCGAGCATCCGCGTCTACTGGGCCGATGCCACCGACTGGAATGCGATGGCGACCGCCATCACTGCCGCCGCGGCCGACGGCTGCGATGTCTGCTCGATCTCGTGGGGTTCCGACGAGGCCAACTGGAGGGCGGCGGCCACGGCGTCCGGCGTCGACTACCCGGGCAGGCTGAATGCGGCGGCCGAGGCGGCGGCCAAGGCGGGCATGATCGTCTTCGCCGCATCGGGCGACAATGATTCCTCAGACGGCGGCGCGGACCCGGCCAATGTCGATCTGCCTTCTTCGAGCCCATTCTCCGTGGGTTGCGGCGGCACCATGAAGCCGCACGGCGCCAATGCGGAGGAAACCGTCTGGAACGACGACCCCGGCAACCCGAGAGGTTCCGGCACCGGTGGTGGCTTCTCGGAACTGTTCCAGCCCATGCCGGCCTGGCAGGCCGGGGCGCCGCACGGGCCGGGCCGCATGGTGCCCGACGTCTCCGCCAATGCCGATCCCTATACGGGCTACAATGTCTTCGTGCACGGCCAGCAGGAGGTGATTGGCGGCACCAGCGCCGTGGCGCCGCTTTATGCCGGGCTGTTCGCGGCCTTCGGGCGCAAACTCGGCATGGTGACGCCGAAGCTCTGGCTCAACCAGACCTGCTTCAACGACATCACCAAGGGCGACAACGGCTACTACCGCGCCCGCATCGGCCCAGACCCGTGCACCGGCATTGGCACTCCCATTGCAAACAAACTGGCCAGACTGTTCGAGGCGTCGAACAAACCCTTGGCCCCAACAGCGCACGCGGTGCGCGGCCGACACCGAAATCCAACGAGGGCTATTTGAACCAGCAATCATCTCGAGAGCCGGCGCGACCCTCAAGCCTTTTCAGTGGTTGATTTCCTCACTTGCCGAGTGACCAGACCGTAGTTCGGGAGAGCGGGCTCAGCGGTTACCTGCTGAGCCGCTTGTGAAAGCTCGCCTCGACGACTTCGACGGCCTGCGCCGCGTCACCTTCAACGCCGTCGTCGCCCTTGAGCCGCGCTGCCACTGCGCGCCGCGCGGTCGTGCTTGGCGCCAGTTTCATCGGGCTCGAGGTAGCCGCGGCTCTGCTTTCGCCCTTATGTCGGTCATTCGTACGGTCCAAATTGTTTCCCAAAAGCGGACATCTCCGGTGTCAATAGTCGCGCTGTTCGAATCTCTTGTGGCGAGCCTGTGGCGCCTGCGGAAACTCATCGTTCCGATGCTGGGGCGCTTCGTTGCAACCGATCGCGGATTCGCGAAGGCGCGCCGGACGTTGTCCGGCCGCCAAGTGGGGCCGTGGTAAGCCAGCTAACATTGGCGACGATAGAACGTGATCCGAGAGCGCGATTGCCACGGCGTAGCTCATGATGGCACCGCCATCGGCCCTTAACGCATCCCAAGCTCGACCAAACGGATGCCGCTGTCCACTGCTCCAACCCTAACCAGAATGTGCCTGCGCCGACGCGATCACCACCGCGGTTCCATGTCGACTGAGGAGTAGACGAGTATGCGAATTGCGCCGCTCGCCAGGAAGTCGAACCCAAGCGTATAGGTGAATGTGTGGCTAAGAAAGGCGGCCGACCGCAGTGGTCAGTCCCACGCGCCGCTCACCGAGATGGTGCAAGGCCAAAAGATCATGTCCGATGAAGGCAACGTAGGACCTGGCTTGAGGAGCACGGCACTGGCGAGGTTTACCGGCGCCGCGCCGGAGATCGTTGCCTGTACGTCCGACCATGCGATCATTTTGAGGCTGGAGTTACAGCGCGGCGATAGCCAGGGCAACGATAAGCAGGGTGGCCACCACCGCGAGACTTGTCCAAACGCTGCGCGCTTCAATTTTGCCGAGGGCCTCAACGGTGGATTGCCAATCGCTTGATGGGTTCGCCCGGGCGCGCGCATTGTCGAAATCCGTCTTTCGTTCAAGCGTCCATCGTTCGTTTCGATCGCACTCGGTCATGATCGGGGGGCACCGTCTTGAGCCGCGACTTTCTTGATGGCAGCGTGCTGTCCAAACACACCTTGCTTGCGAGCTCGCCTCCACTCGGTGAGAGCGAAGCCCACAAGCAGCCAAAAGCAGCCAACGAGGTTGCCGGCGAGAACGTCGGATAGGTAGTGGACCGATAAGAAGACGCGACTTACGTCGATCGCGAGGATCAGCACAGCCGTCCAGAAGACGATCTCGAACCGTTTGCGGAGAGACTGCAGATCGCGAGCGAACGCATAGGCCAGGAAGCCGAACAGCGCCGTAATGGCGGTGGCGTGACCGCTTGGAAAGGACGATGAAGTCTCGACGACCCCCTGGATAAACTCAGGCCTGGGGCGCGCAACTATCTGTTTACCCAACCAAGTTGTCGCCTGCGCACTGACCAGCACTACCCACAAAGGGACAATGAAGGCGGAACGCAGCGTAATTGACAGAATTGCTGTCAACACAATCGCGATGGTGATGATGACTGGTCCATCACCGAGCATGGTCACCCAGCGAAACACATCGATCAGTGGCGAGATACGCCAGGGTGTAAGTGCGGTATTGACCGTTTGATCGAAGCGCACGACGCCGTCGCTTTCAAGCACGCCTTCGACCAATCCGCCGAAGATAGCCGCGATATAGAGCGCGGCAAGTACAGTCAGCGTCAAAGGCAAGCCCAAGAAGACGCGCGGATCGAGCCGGCGGGCGAGATATCCATACAGACGCGGACGTTTTGCACGCAGCCAAGCTTTAATGCGTCGAGACAACCTGGAGACGGTGGAACGATCGGCTTCAATAATCCGAGCAGCCGCGTTCGCCAGGGCATCGATAGAGCGCAAGGCAACGAGGTAGGCCATTGCGAGGGCCGCCATCACGAGCGACACAATGATGGTCAGATCTTCCGTCAAAGGCATCGTCATTGTTCTCCGCTACGCTCATATGCGACCGCTGAAGGAAGGGACGGAGACATCACCTGGCCAGGTCCGCCCGCGATGACAGGTTTGGCGAGGAAGTCGCCGATCGAGGCTCCAACCAGACGGATCAGGACATAGGCGATCAAGAACGCCAGGGTCAGGCTGATGGTGGGCATATCGTTCTTCTGGTGTCGGCTTCGGTACCTGCTGTACCGGGGCGCTTGCTCCGTGGCCGAGCGGATCAAGCAAGCGGTACCACGAGACACTTAGGAGGGAGTGAGCTTGCCCGACTTGATTGTTGCCGTGGCACTGATTGACGGCGTTTGTTGTCGTGTCCCACAAAAAAGCGCGACCAGTCTCCTGGCCGCGCCGGGTCAAGTCATTCTCCTTGGTTTGATCAGCCTTCGTCGTTTTCGTCGCCGTCGTTCGCGACGGTTTTCACGACCTGCCCGGTCTGACCGTCGACGAGAACTTCCTGTCGTTCCATGCCTTTCTGGATGGTGATTTCGAAGTGCGCGTTGCCGTCCCTGTTCCTTATGTCGGTTTCGACAGCTTTCCCGCCGGTTTCCTTCTCGGCGGCGGCGATGGCTTCGGCTATCGAAATCTTGGCCGAGGACATGATCTGCGCCTTGTCGGACGCATTCTCTTCGGCGGCAGCGGGACCTGCGATGAGCGAGAAGGCGATGGCCGTCGCAGCAGCAAGTTTCGATCCATTCCATGTGTTCATCATAATTCTCCTTGCGAAAGCTAAGTCGGGGTCGCTGACGGTCGCGGCAAACAATGCCGCGACCGGTCGATCTGCAGATTCCGGCTTGAGACCGCCGCCCCCAAGTATTGCGCGGCGGGAAAGCCGTCTGCCCGCGATCGACCAGCGAAGGCCTATTGATTCAGACTTAGGGGTAAGTGAGCGCGATTTCGCCGAGCTCGTGGCCGACGCGCGCGATCAGCCCCCGTCGCCACCGCGTTCGGGATTTCGATCGAGAGACTGTGACGCTCGCAGCGGCACCCTGGCGTTCTGCGGCGGGGCAGCTATTCGCCGCGCGGCGAAGAACAGCGCTATAGTGCTAGAGACCTAGGAATGAGCGGGACCCGCTTCGCTCGTCTTTTTGCTGACACGCACAACCAGTCCGTTGGTATCTTTCCGGTTTGCGATGTCGACGGACAGAGCATGACGCCTTGCGACAGCCGCAGCGATCGAAAGACCAAGCCCGCTGCCATCGACATCGGGCGGGGCGGCGCGAAAAAAGCGGTCGAACAGCCGGGGGATGTCGGCTTCGGCCACACCGCAGCCTGTATCGGCCACTTCTACCGAAAAACCAGAAGCCGTGCGGATCACGGACACATCGACCGAACCACCAGGAGATGTGTAGCGGATCGCATTGTCGATCAAATTGCCGAACAGCAATGCAAGTTCGGCGCGTGAGCCCGATATTGTCGTTGGGTCGGCTTTGACCATACCGAGATCGATCACCTTTTCCTCGGCGAAGGGGATGAAGTCCGCGACACATTGCGTGATGAACGCGGAAAGGTCGATCATTTCCCAAGTCTGGGCGCCGGACGCGTCTTCGGTGCGGGCAAGGCGCAGCAACTGCTCAACCAGTTTCCGGGCGCGGTCCAGCCCGGAATGAAGTTCGCCGATCGCTGCCATTTGGTGTGTCGTCGTGCTCAAATTGTCGAGCTGAATCTGCAAGGCCGCCAGTGGCGTGCGCAGTTCGTGCGCGGCATCCGCGACGAAGCGCTTCTGTTTGTCGAGCGCATCCTGCAGGCGCCCGGTCAGCACATTCATTCCTTGGACAAGCGGCAGAACCTCAGCCGGCACCTCGGCGGCCGGCACGGGATCACGACTGTCGAGGCTACGTTTGGCAATGGCTTCTGCGAGTTGTTGCAGACGTCCCGTCAACCGCCCGAGCAACCAACTGAACAACAGCCACGTCAACGGCATGAGAATGAGGATCGGCACGCCGGCCTGGAGCCCGGCAAGTTCCGCCATTTCCTGCCGCACCCTGACGCGTTGAGCGACTTGCACCGACCGCTGGGCATCGCGCGCGAGATAGACGCGCCAGGCTTCCCCCCGGGCCTCGATGGTGGCATATCCAGGACGGTCGATACGCGGGATCTCCGGAACGAACGGGGTTTTACGGACCAATTCCCCCGCGAGCGACCAAATCTCGATGACGAATTCGTCTTCTCGATCATGAGAGCCAGGTGAGGCCGTCGTGTCCGAAATGCCTTCGCCAGCATTCAGCGCGATCTGACGCAACTGGCCGTCGAGAAAATCGTCGGCCTCACGGCGGGCCATTTCGTAAGACACGGCGAATGCGATCAGGCCGACCCCAGTCAGCAGGATGGAAATCCAAATGAGCGCCGAGCGTCGCAGCGATGTCATGATCGGCTCTTTGGCACCATCCAGCCGGCGCCGCGCACATTGCGGATAATGTTCCTATCGAATTTCTTGCGAATGGAATGAATGAGAACGTCGACTGCGTTGCTCTCGACCTCTTCGCCCCAGCCGTAAATCCGTTCCTCGATTTGTGAACGCGACAAGATCGCGCCAGGCCGCTCCACAAGAGCGTTCATTAGCGCGAACTCCCGCGCCGGCAACATGATGGTTGCTCCGAGATAGCTCACTTCATGGCTGGCAATATCGAGCGTCGTTTCGCCGGCGACCAGCAACGACTGCGCCGCGCCGTTGTGACGTCGCAGGACCGCCCGCATTCGCGCTAGCAACTCGCGTGTCTCAAATGGTTTTACGATGTAGTCGTCGGCACCTACATCAAGACCGGCGACACGATCATCCAACCCGTCTCGCGCCGTAATGATCAGAACAGGCGTATGGATTCCGGCACGTCGGGCTGATTTCAGAACGTCGATGCCAGAATGACCAGGGAGACTAAGATCGAGAAGCACAAGCGTGTAACCGCCGCAGGCCAGTGCTTCGGAACCGTCTGGACCGGTGCGCACCCAGTCGACACTCATGCCTTGACGGGCCAGAGCCGTCGACAGGCCGGCCCCGATCATCCTGTCATCTTCGATCAATAGGACGCGCATCCAATTTCCCCATTTGAATATGGCGTCCTATTCCCAATTCGGGCATTGTTGCGCGGGGTGAGGTGCCAGCATCTCGGCCTGAGAAGTTGGACGCCGCCCTCGTAGAGCCGGACAGGCAGGGCCGACACCCGCTCGTCGCATGTCGCCAAAGCTGTCAGTTCCCACGTTCCAACAGCCATTGCGCGATGGTGGCCGAACTGCTGCGGACCGCCGCATTGGGAACCGGATTGCGAGCGAGGAGCGTGATGCCGCCTGAGGTGCCCTGCATCTTGATGGCGGCAATCATGTCGATTCCTTCAACTGTTAAGTCATCGACGCAGCTCTGGATCACCCGAATTAGCCGCAAATTAGGCCCCGAGCACTCCAACCTACGTCTCCTCAAGGATTTTGCTGGCGGGGCCTTGTGGTCGATTGATACGGGTTAGTCCCAGTCCACGAAACACAGGATCAGTGGCTTGAACGGGGTACCGGTGAATAGGCCAGTGATCGGCGAATCTGCCGGTTTCCAAGGCGCTCACGCCACTGGAAGACGATTCGAGATCAGCCTGCACCCCGACCTCTTGTCCGTTCTACCCGGCCTATGTGCGGATTCATAGACGCATCCGCGGCAGAAGAAGAACTCGGCCCTGATGACAACGGCGAGTTGGAACAGATCAGATGATGCTCTCAGCCATTCAAAGCCATGTAGGACAGGCCGGACCGCGCGGCGACCGCTACGGCCATCTCGTCGTCATGTGCAATTGAACCGACGATAGCCGCCGGCTAGATAGGGTCTCCTGGGTGACCCCGCAATACGGCGAGGTCCGCGAGCCCTATACATCGCGGCAATTCATGCACGATGTGGCGCCCCGCTCCGCTGGCGGCGCGCCCCCTTTTCGCGCGTGGCGATGGAGGCGCTGTCCGACGGCAGAAGATCCTGTTCGTCCCCGCTTGAATGCGACGGCAGCCGGGCGGCGCGAGGGCGGCAGTGCCCGATCCACGGCAGCCTCGATCGCAGGCGGGTGCTTTCCGGCCGGCCGCGCAAGGCGTTACCGGCTCAACTCGAGCACGGCATCAGCTCGTCGTCCTCGTCCAATCCCTGCTCGACGAAATCGAAACTGGCATAAAGGGACATGCCGCCTCGTTCTCCGGTTGTAGCAGATCGAAACGCAGCGGATGTGGCTAAGGCGCGCCATCTCCTGCAGCGCCTAGGCGACCGCGGCGCGGCCAAGGTCTTTGCCTTGTTAGCGGCGATCGATCATGAAACGATAGATGATCGCCTCGTAATCCTGCCATACCTCGGCCAAAGACCCGGTATTGGAGGCGACGAACCCTTGTTGCTTGGGCGACAGTTCGAGCGCCAGTATCACCGCCCGGTTGCCTTTGCCGATCGCCGAATTGGCTGTGAACTCTTCTTGAAATGGCTCCTTTGTCGCGCGTTTCGCTCCTGTAGAAACGGATCTGGTTGCAGAGGGCGGACATTGGCCGAGTTTGATTTCATTGTCGTTGGCGCTGGCTCGGCGGGCTGTGTGCTTGCCAATCGTTTGACCCGGTCGGGTAAATATCGAGTCCTGTTGCTTGAGGCCGGCGGTAGCGATCGCCGCTTCATGATCCGCATGCCCATCGGCTATGGCCACAGTTTCTATAATCCCAAGGTGAACTGGAAATTCGAGACCGGGCCGCAGGAAGCGCTTGCCGGGCGCCGCAGCTATTGGCCACGCGGCAAGGTGCTCGGCGGGTCGTCCTCCATCAACGCCATGGTCTTTGTGCGCGGCCAGCGGCACGACTTTGACGATTGGAAACAAGCCGGCAATCCCGGTTGGGGCTGGGATGATGTCCTGCCCTTCTTCAGGTCGATAGAGACCTTCGAGCGGGGTGGCGACATCATGCGGGGCGGCAATGGCGAGTTGCATGTCACCGACATGGCTCCTTCGGTGCACCCCCTGTGCCGGGACTGGCTGCTGGCTGCCGAGCAGGCCGGTTTTCGCAAAACGCCTGACTATAATAGCGAGCAGCAGGAAGGAGTTTCAGTCTATCAGATCAGTACGAAAAAGGGATTTCGCGCTTCTTCCTCAACAGCCTTTCTGCACCCTGTCACGGGCCGTCCGAACCTGAAGGTCGTCACTGGTGCATTCGCGACCCGGATCCTTTTCGACGGCTCCCGTGCGGTCGGCGTCGAGTATGAAATCAATGGGGTGCGCCAGATCGCGAACGCCAGGCGGGAAATCATCCTGTCCGCCGGAGCGGTGCATTCACCGGTTCTGCTGCAGCATTCGGGTGTTGGTCCCGGCGCTCTGCTGCAGAGGTTCGGCAAGCTCTTGGTGAAGGACATGCCGGGGGTAGGTCGGAACCTGCAGGACCATCTGGGTATCGACTATCTTTACCACTCGCGCGTGGGCACGCTCAATTCGCAACTGCGTCCCTGGTGGGGACGGCTCCTGCTCGGCGCCCGCTACGTCTTGTTTCGCAATGGGCCGCTGTCGCTGAGCGTCAACCAGGCCGGCGGCTTCGTCAAATCCAGCACCGGGCTCGATCGGGTCGATACCCAGCTCTATTTCTCGCCGGTCAGCTACAGCAAGCCGACGCCCGGTGTGCGGCGGCTCACATTGCCTGATCCGTTTCCCGGTTTCTTCATCGGCATTCAGCCCTGCCGGCCGGCGAGCCGCGGCTCGATCGAGATTGAATCGCCCGATGTCAAGGCCGGCCCGGTCATCGAGCCGAATTACCTTTCGGCGCCGGGGGATATGGAGCAGATGCTTGCCGGCGTCCGGCTGATACGCCGGATCGCCGAGGCGCCCGCCATGCGTGCTGTCATCGTCGAGGAGATGAAGCCCGGCATGGCGACGCAAGACGAGGACGCGTTGATCGCGGATATCCGCGCCCGGTCCGGCAGTGTGTTTCATGCTTCGTGCACCTGCCGCATGGGCCCTGATGACGGGCGCAATGTGGTCGACGCGCGGCTGCGCGTGCATGGCCTGCAAGGGCTGCGCGTCGTCGACGCCTCGGTTTTCCCGAACGTGACATCCGGCAATATCAACGCGCCGACCATCATGGTGGCGGAAAAAGGCGCAGCGATGATCCTCGAGGACGCTCGCTGATCGCTGGCTAGCCCCAGTTTTTCTCCAGAACGGAAGCGAGCGTCTCCACGCCCTTGCGAATGGTGCGCTGATCGATCGCGGCGACACCCAGCACAAGCCCTTTGTCGACGTTTGATCTTTCGATGCAGAACCGCCCGATTGGCGAAACGGCCAGCCCGGCGGCGTCAGCGTCGGCGCAGACCTTGTCTTCGTTCATCGTGGGCGAACCAAAAGTGCCGACGAGATGAAAACCGGCGACCGAGTTGCGCACGTCGAGCAGGCCCGACAGATGCTTGCCCGCCGCTTCGTGGAAGGCGGCGTGCCGTCCGGCATAGATGTCGCGCATGCGGCGCAGATGCGTGGCGAAATGGCCGTCCTCGATGAAGGCGGCGAGAACGGCCTGGATGCTCGAAGGAACGCCCTGCAGGAAGGCGCCGGAAATGCGCTGGAAGGTCGAGACGAGTGGCTTCGGTGCGATGTAGAATCCCAGCCGCAGCGCTGGGAACATGGTCTTCGCGAATGTACCGACATAGATGACGCGTTCGGCTGTATCTGCGCTCTTCAGGGTCGGCAATGGTCGTCCGTCGTAGCGGAACTCACCATCGTAGTCATCCTCGATGATCCAGGCGCCCCCCTCGTTGGCGGCGGTCAGCAATTCACCGCGCCGTCGAAGGCTCATCTCGACGCCCATCGGATGCTGGTGCGACGGCGTCACGAAGGCGAGGCGAAAATCCGGCGCCAGGCGAAGCCCGGCCTCGACTGATATGCCTTCCCGGTCGACCGGTACCGGCACCATACGGGCTCCGCAGGCAATCAGGCTGTTGCGCGCGCCGATGGCGCCTGGATTCTCGAACCATACCGGATCGCCGGGATTGAGGAGCACGCGGCCGATGAGGTCAAACGCTTGCTGGGCGCCATTCACGATGAAGATCTGCTCAGTGTCGCAGGACACGCCGCGATTTGCGCGAAGGTGCTCGGCAATCGCCGCGCGGAGCCGGGGATGACCGTGGGCGTCGGAATAACCCATGACCTGATCGCGTGGCTCACGCCAGTGCTTGGCGGTTAGCCGCGCCCAGATCGCCAGCGGAAAGGCGTCGTAGTCAGGCAGGCCGGTGATGAAGGCGCGCGGCTTGTGCGGATGGGACAACCGCTGGAAAAAGCGCGGTGAGGCGTCGGCGATGATATCGGCAAGCCTTGTCGATGGGGGTGCTGACGGCGGCGGTACCGTCAGCGACCGCTCGGGTTTGCTGGTTTCAGCGAGGTTCGAGACATAGGAACCCGAGCCGGTTCGCGAGACGATGAGGCCTTCGGCCGTCAGGCGCTCGAACACGGACAATGCCGTGGTGCGCGAAATATCAAGTTCCTTGGCGAGTGTGCGGCTCGAAGGCAGCCGCTTGCCGCTCGGCAAGGCGCCCGAGGTGATCAACTGCCGCACGGCGGCGTAGACCTGCGTGGTGATCGACTTGTCGAGCGAACGGTCGACGGCGATCGCGAATAGCAACTCACCGGCGGACCGTTTCACCATCTGACCATCGCCTCGGTTTGAGAGCCGCCATTTACATCCGTCGGGGATAACCGGCTTTCGGATTTTTCGAAAGTGGACCTTACCGGGGATGTCATTGCGATTTCATAGTTCCAGACGATACCAGCACGTTTTCCGAGGTCCGACTTGAAGATCAAACGCATCGAGACGTTCACCACGCAATATGTCGGCTTCGTTCGCATAACGGATGAAGAAGGCAGGCAGGGCACCGGCCAGGTGTCGACCTACAATTCCGACATCACGTCGAGCGTGTTGCACAGGCAGGTCGCGCCCTATGTGCTTGGCGTGCCGTTCGACGATATCGATGTGCTGACCGATCGGGTCATCGAGCGCGAGCACAAATTCCCCGGCTCCTACATGAAGCGGGCGCTGGGCGGCCTGGACACCGCCATCTGGGATTTGCGCGGCAAGCTGGCAGGCCAGCCGGTCGTCTCCCTGCTTGGCGGCACGCCCGGCAAATTGCGGGCCTACGCCTCGTCCATGAAGCGCGATATCACGCCGGCCGCCGAGGCTGAGCGTTTCAGGCGGCTGCAAGGCCAGTTCGGCTTCGACGCCTTCAAATTCCGCGTCGCTGCCGAATACGGTCATGACGTCGACGAATGGCCGGGACGGACCGAGGACATTATTCCAACCATCCGCAAGGCGCTGGGCGACAAGGCGGCACTTCTCGTCGACGCCAATAGCGGCTTTTCGCCCCGGCGCGCGATCGAAGTCGGCGCCCTGTTGAAGGACAATGGCATCGAGCATTTCGAGGAGCCGTGCCTCTACTGGGAACTCGAGCAGACCAAAGAGGTCACGGATGCGCTCGACATTGCCGTGACCGGCGGCGAACAGGACTGCGAGATCCAGACCTGGCGCCGCATGATCGAGATGCGCGCCGTCGACATCGTGCAGCCGGACATACTCTATCTCGGCGGCATCAGCCGCACCCTACGTGTATGCGCCATGGCGAGGGCCGCAGGCCTACCAGTGACACCGCATAGTGCAAATCTGGGGCTGGTGACGCTGTTCACCATGCATCTCCTGCGCGCTATCGAGGGCGCCGGCAAATATCTTGAGTTCTCGATCGAGGGGCCCGATTACTATCCCTGGCAGGAAGGGCTGTTCGTCAAATCGCCCTATACGGTGGAAAACGGCATGGTCGCCGTTTCGGACGAACCGGGATGGGGCATCGAGGTCGATCCCGAATGGCTTGCCAAATCGAGCTATCAGATGAGCGAGGCCGCGTGATGGCCACCTTGCCCGCGACGAACAGCCCAGCTTCGGGTCTCCTGCCATCGCGCCATTTCATCGATGGCGAATGGCGGGCGTCGCATTCGAGGGCGACGATGCCGACATTCGATCCCGGCCGCGCCGAGATCCATGCGGAATTCGCCGCCGGCGGCGCCGACGATGTGATTGATGCCGTCGCCAGCGCCAAGCAGGCGGGGCAGGGCGAATGGCGCAAGCTGTCACCCACTGGGCGGGGGCGTATCCTGGCGAAAGCCGCCGCCCTGATCCGCGAGAATGCCGAACGTCTGGCCGTGGCGGAGGTCCTCGACAGTGGCAAGACGCTTGCCGAGGCGCGTGGCGACGTCCGGGGCTCCGCCCGAGCCTTCGACTATTATGCCGGGGCCGCCGACAAGCATGAGGGCAAGGCCTACCCGCTTGGCCCGGACTACACGTCCTATTCGATCGAGGAGCCGGTTGGCGTCACCGCGCATATCGTGCCGTGGAACTATCCGCTATCGACCGCCTGCCGCTCGGTCGCGCCGGCGCTCGCCGCTGGTTGTACGGCTGTCGTCAAGCCGGCCGAACAGACGCCGATGACGGCGCTGCTTCTGGCGGAGATCCTGGTTCAGGCCGGCCTGCCGCCTGGCGTCTGCAATGTCGTGACCGGAACCGGCGCCGCTGCGGGCGCGCCGCTGGTGTCCCACCCCGATGTCCGGCATGTGACTTTCACGGGGTCCACGGCGACGGGCATCCATGTGATGAAGATGGCAGCCCAGAACGTCGCCTCCGTGACGCTCGAACTGGGCGGCAAATCACCCAACATCGTGTTGGCCGACGCCGATCTCGGTGTGGCGCTCGACAATGTCGTCGGCGCGATTTTCGAGAATGCCGGCCAGATCTGCTCCGCCGGTTCGCGTCTGGTGATCGAACGCTCCATCCACGCCGAGTTCATCGAGAAACTCGTCGCCCGTGCCCGCGCCCTGCGCATCGGCCATGGTCTGTCGGAAGGCGTCAATTTCGGCGCGATCAATTCGGCCGAGCATCTGCGCAAGGTGTCCTCTTATGTGGTGGACGCCAAGGCGCGCGGCGTCGAAGTCACCGTTGGCGGCAACGTCACAACCGATCCCGCTACCGGTAAAGGTTGGTTCTTCGAACCGACCGTCCTCGATCGCGTCAGGTGGGACGATCCGGTCGTGCAGGAAGAGATTTTCGGACCGGTGCTTGCCGTCCAGGTCGTCGACAGCGCGGAGGAGGCGATCGCCGCGGCAAACTGCACCGACTTCGCCCTGGTCGCTGGTCTTTTCACCCGCGATCTTTCGAAGGCGCATCGTATCGCCAGGGATGTCGATGCCGGCCAGGTCTATGTGAACGAATATTTTGCCGGCGGCATCGAGACACCCTTCGGCGGCAACCGCCGTTCCGGCATCGGCCGGGAAAAGGGGCTTATCGCCGTTGCCAGCTATTGCAAGACCAAGGCAGTGACGATCCGCCTCTGATGAAAGCTCTTGCCCAAGCGGTATGATCTTTCATCGAAAGTGGACCTTTTTCACCAGGACCGCCCCTCGCATGGTTGTCTGGAAATAATGAGCCTGATCGAAATCAGAAGCGGGCCAACAATGGGAGAAATCAATGATTTTGAGGAAACTGGCGGCAGGGTTGATCGGCGCCGCGGCGCTGATGACGATCTCGGGCGCGGCCCATGCCGAGAAGCTGCGGCTTTTGACCTGGGGTGGCTATGCACCTGACAATGTCGTGCAGCTTTTCGAGAAGGAAAACCCCGATATCAACGTCGAGGTGACACTCTCCAACAATGAAGAAATCATCGCCAAGCTGCGCGCCACCGGCGGTGCTGGTTTCGACCTCGCGCAGCCGAGCCACGACCGCATCCTCGCCGCGCAGAAGGAATACGACATCTACAAGCCGATGGATCTGACGAAGATCAATACGGCGACGATGCAGGACAACCTTCTCGAAGCGGTCAAGGCCAATACCACCATCGACGGCAAGGTCTACGCCGTGCCGCATCAGTGGGGCACGTCCGGCCTGATTGCCGACATCAGCAAGGCGCCGAACGTCAAGGGCTGGGGCGATCTGTGCGATCCGCAATACAAGGGCCGCACCTCGATGCGCCTGAAGCGCACCATCCTGCTCGGCACCGCCTTCTCCCTGGGCAAGGACCCGTTCGCGCTCTATGCCGACAAGGCAGGCTACCAGAAGATGCTCGATGAGGTGACCGACAAGCTGATCGCCTGCAAGAGCAATGTGAAGACCTACTGGAACGGCGGCGATGATCTCTCCACTCTGTTGCTCTCGGGCGAGGTGATCGCGTCCGAAACCTGGGATTCGACGGCCTTCAAGCTGTACGGGCAGAACAAGAACTTGGTCTACGTCCCGCCGGCTACCGGCGCATTGGCCTGGATCGACACGTTTGCCATTCCGCGCAAGGGTAAGGCTGACGATGCCGCCTATAAATGGATCAACTTTGTGCTGCGTCCCGACATCGTCAAGCTGATGTCGGACTCCACCGGCGCCATCTCGGCGGTCAAGGGCGGCGTCGATCTGCTGCCGGACGACAAGAAGGCGGCGGTCAAAGTCGCGTTCGACGACAAGGCCATGGCCAATCTGAAATTCTTCGCCAATATCCCGCCGGGCCTGGAAGATATGGAAGGCAAGGCGCTGGAGCGTATCAAGGCCGCGACTTCGAACTGATCCAATCAACTGCCGGTCCGCGATGTTATCCCTGCGGACCGGCAGCATCGGCTTTCTTGGCGAACCCCTTATGCATGATCTTCAGTGCCAGGACCTTATCAAGCGGTTTGGTCCCTTTGTTGCGGTCAACGGCGTTTCCTTCGACGTGCCGCGCGGTTCATTCTTCTCGATCCTCGGCCCGTCGGGCTGCGGCAAGACGACCTTGATGCGCATGATAGCCGGCTTCGAGTCGCCTTCCAGCGGCGACATCCGCATCAAGGGCGCCTCGGTCGTCTCGACACCGCCCAACAAGCGCAGCGTCAAGATGGTGTTCCAGCACCTGGCCCTGTTCCCGATGATGAATGTCGGCGAGAACATCGCCTATGGCCTGCGCTGCCGGGGTGAAAGCAAGGCCGATATCGGCCGCAAGGTGGCCGCCGTTCTTGATCGCGTCGGCCTGCCAGGTGTCGCCGGAAAACAGGTGTCGCAATTGTCCGGGGGCCAGAAGCAACGCATCGCCATCGCGCGCTGCATGGTGCTCGAGCCGGACGTCCTGCTGCTCGACGAACCCCTCGGCGCTCTTGATCTGAAGTTGCGCGAACGCATGAAGATCGAGCTGAAGCTCCTGCAGCATCAGTTCGGCACCACTTTCCTCTACATCACGCACGACCAGTCCGAAGCGCTGGTCATGTCCGACAACGTCGCCGTCATGAATGCCGGCCGTTTCGAGCAGATCGGTTCACCGCAGGAGCTCTACAACAATCCCAGGACCGGTTTCGTTGCCGGCTTCGTCGGCGACAGCAACCGATGGCAGGGTCGTGTGACCGCCGTCGAGAGGGGCGAGGCGCGCGTGGAACTCCAAAGTGGCGGGGTAGTCATCGCCGCGGTCGGGGATGGCAATGTGAGGGCGGGGGCCAATGTCGAGGTCTTCGTGCGGCCAGAAGTGATTTCGCTCGGCGCGACCAAGGACGCCAACGTCATGACCGGTACGGTCGACAGCTTGCTGTTCAACGGCGCCAGCAGCCGCGTCCTGGTGCGGATCGGCGGCGGCAATCTGGTAGAGGTCGGCCACGTCGCGACGGAGGGGGCATCCGCCATCAAGCCCGGCGACAGCACCGAGATCTCCTGGGCGCGCAAGCATGCCCTGTGCTTTGTCGTGGCGGGATAGATCATGGCCCGCTCCGACGCCGGCAAACTGTCGCTGATCCTGCTGTTCACGCCCTTTGCCTTATGGCTGGTCTTGCTGATCCTGCTGCCGCAGATCGGCATCGGCTATCTGTCGCTGCGCGAGAAACTGGGGCCTGGCGAGTACACGTTCGGTTTTGCCAACTACGTCGATTTCATCCGCGAACCCATCTACTGGAACACGCTGCTGCGCACGGCGTGGATGTCGATCCTGGTGACGATCCTTGCGCTCTTCGTTGGCTTTCCGGTCGCCTACTACATCGCCAAGATCGCCCGCCAGCGTTCGCGCGCCGCGCTGTTCCTGATGTGTCTCATCCCGCTCTGGGTCAGCGATCTCGTCCGCGCCTTCGGCTGGATCGTGCTGCTGCGCGAAACCGGCTTGATCTCGGGTTTTCTGCAGTGGATCGGGCTGATCAATGGCCCTGTCGAACTCTTGTACAGTGACCTGACAGTGGTGATCGGCCTCGTCTACACCGTCGTGCTGTTCATGATCGTGCCGCTTGTCTCGACGCTCGACGGCATGGACGATGCGATGATCGAGGCGGGCTACAATCTGGGTGGCAGTCGTTTCACGGTGTTCCGGCGCATCGTCGTTCCCTATGCAATGCCCGGCATCGTTGCCGGCTGCATCATCGTCTTCATGCTCACCGCTGGCAGCTACCTGACGCCGATCCTGCTCGGCGGCAAGAACAGCATGTGGTTCACCGAGCAGATCTATGAACAGTTCGTCACCCGCTACAATTGGGAGTCGGGCGCCACCTTCGGCGTGCTGCTGCTGGCCTTCACCTCGCTCGTGGTTTGGCTCGGTCTGCGTCTCACCGGCCAGAGTCTGGCCTCCACCGTGGCGAAGGACTAGCCATGAACGTCGCCGCTCCGCAGTCGACCTTCCTTCGCATGGTTTACGGCTGCTATATGCTTGCCTTCTTCCTCTACCTTGCCGCACCGCTCGTGGCAGCGGGGGTATTCGCCTTCAACGATTCGCTGTTTCCGGCGCTGCCCTGGAAGGGCTTCACGCTCGATTGGTTTTTCGGCACCACCGAACCCAAGCTTGGCATGTTCAACGATCGGCGCTTGATGGAGGGCCTGTGGAACTCCCTCTATATCGGCATCATCGTCTCGATACTTTCCGTGGCGGCCGGCACCTGCAATGCGTTCCTGTTCGAGCGCAAGCATTTCCCCGGTAAGAGCCTGCTCTACGTGCTGATGATCGTGCCGCTGGTCATTCCCGGCGTCATCCTTGGCATTTCGATCCTGGTCTTTGCCAGCGCGATCGCGAACGGCGTGGAAGACTCGACAGGCTGGGACATGGATTTCCTGCGGCCCGGCACTCTCCTTGTCGTGCTTGGGCAGTTCTCCTTCCTGGTGACCATTACCTCGTTGGTGATCGCGGCGCGCTTGCGCAAGTTCGACGTGGCGCTGGAGGAAGCCGCCTTGAATCTTGGCGCGTCGCGTGTGCGCGTGCTGGCGACGGTGACGCTGCCCTATCTGCTGCCGGCACTATTCTCCGCCTTCGTGGTGGCGTTCCTGGTGTCGTTCGAGAACTTCAACACGACACTCATGCTTGTGGGATCCGACTCGCCACTGACGATCACCATGTATGATCGCATGGTGAAGGCCGGTTCGACGCCGGTGCTGAATGCCGTGTCGCTTTTCCTGATGATTGTCTCGGGCCTGCTGGCTTTGCTCAGTGTTGTCGCCCAGCGGGGTAAGGAACCGGCCAGTTCCTGAACAGGACCGGAGCAGGCCTTCTTTCTCGGCGCCGCGGACCTTGCTTCGAAGCGTGCCTGATGAGCGGTCCGCCGCCAGCACTTCACGATGGCTCGTGCTTCGAACAAGGCCGGATGGAATGACGGGGTAGGTCGTTTCCGGCCACGGGCAGTTCTAGGCCGGATTCATGGCTGTGGATCGCTCCTGTACTGCCGGCATCGCCGGCTCGACCTGTTCGACGGCGGGTAACCGTGGCAACTGAAATAGCTGCTGTTTCCACATTCATTCAGCTCGGCAACATAAAGCGGAGGTTGAGCAACTGTCGGGCGAGACCGTGCGACGGCGCCTGGCCGAGAACGATCTCAAGCTGTGGCGCAAGGACATGTGGTGCATCCGGGCGTCGGGTTTGCAATTGATCCGTGCGAGTACGCGTGAGTGAATATCGGTATCGGATTCGACCGTGGCCACGTCAGAAATATGCAAGAATTTTCGGACTGCGGATATTTGCTGTTTGTTCGCCTAAAGTCGCCTAAACAGGATCGAGATGGTGGTGCTTGTCACCAAACTCGATGGACAAGTACCGGATAACGAGGTCTAGGCGAGACTGCCGAATTGCAGAGACATGATGCGTAGGGTCGCCATCGAAAAGCCCGATGCGAATCTGCGCGCGATGTTTGTCGTAAGCGCGCAGCAAGTTCGCGAGGAAACCCGAGGTGAGCGAAGAGAAGATTCCGATCTGGACGGACCGTCTTCAGAGCGACGGATCGCGGCCACATCCTTCGCACGATGGCCGATTTGCCGAAACACCTCCCGCACATGCCGCATGAACTCCTTCCCAGCTTGGGTAAGGAAAGCGCCTCCATAGTGCCCGAAATAGCGCAAATGTCGCATTTCTGTTTTATGCGCGGTTTTCCCAGCGATGTTCGCTTACCCTCGTAATTCCTGGGCTGTCTCGTCTCTTGTCCAGGCGCTTTGAGCCAAGACAGAAAGTATGATCGCGGCGATCGCGCCTATGAGTATGAAACTCAGGGACATCCACGGGAGGTTCAGATAATCGGGCGGTGGATCGAAGACCCCGCTCAGCAGTCTCACGAGCATCCAGGCATCGATGAGGCCGATGAGCGTGCCCGCCAGAAGGCCGATACCGGCGACGATCAGCGCTTCGCTCCAGATAAAGGAGCGAACCTCTCGGCGGGACGCGCCGAGGGAAAGCAAGATCGCGTTCGACCTCGCCCGTTCGGACTGTCCGAGCCAGAGAATGAGCCCGGTCGCCATCGCCACGAACAGCACAGCGAAGCCACGCTCCACCGATCCGATAGCAGCCAAATCCACAGCAGTCAGACTCGACCCAATGAGATGAGCAGCCTGAGAGACGTCCGTGACCTTGAGCTGCGAGGACGGCCCCAGCGCGTCCCGAACGCGCTGAGCCAGGGCGGCCATGGAGCCGCCGGCTCTGATCAAGACGGTTTCCGCTTGGCCTGCACCCGTTTGTGCTGCGACGTAGCTGGCGTTGGCGACCAGAAAGCTGTCACGCGGCGCAGTCGGAAATTCCTTGACGACGCCCACGAGATGAAACGCGACCGTTTTTTCCGAGCCGTCCGCCGCACGCATACGCAGATTGAGCAAATCCCCGATAGCGAGTTGAAAATCGTTGACCGTCTCCTGTGACACGAGGATGCCGTCGGGCTGGCGCGCTAGCCGCGCCAGCGCCTCGCGCGCGCCGATATTGGTGAAGTATCCGTCGACGATATCGGTCGCGTTTGTGATTCTGACGGGATCGATGCCGAACAGATCCTGGAGATCCTTTCCAACGTAGGCAAAACGATGCTGCATCGGCTCCGCCGCAAGGACGCCCTCAACGACCGCTATGCGGTTCAACGCCGTCCCCGCGGGCATCGTTGCCGATCCGGTCACAGCCACATCGGCGCCCGTCGTCAACCTCGCGTCTACAAGTTGCTGCATATGATAGGTCGAATTGAAGACCGTCGTCGCCACGGCAAATGAAGCGGCTACCGCAACCAGCGCCATACCGGAGGCAAGCCGGCTCCGCTGCCTGATGAGGGCTGAACCAACCAACGTCGCCAGGCGACCGGACAGCGGAGACAGCATTGGCGGCAGCAAAGAGCCTGAAGATCGCAACAGTAGGCGACCGAGCCGTATCGTCAGAAGGCCCGCGCCGAGCCAGAAAAGAAGCGGCGCAAGAAAGGCGGTATAGTCAACGGCCGTAGAGGCGACGCCTTCCGGCGCCAAGACGAGCTGATACCCCGTGGAGGCCGAGCGCCAATGGGTCAGCGCCGCTAGCACCAGGAAGACAATGTCGACTTTGCCACGCTCCCACCCGGCCACTCTTTCACGAGAGAGCCACATCCGTCGCGCCGAAACGGTCGACTGTCGAAAATCAGCCCTCACAGGAACGATGACGGCAAGACAGGATACGATGACGCCCCCAAGTGCAGTCGCGGCGAGCCAAACCATCGCATCATATGACGTGACATCGGCATGCAATGCGGATCGCGCCAGCACGGTGGATGCTGCGACGCCGAAGGACACCGCCAACAGCGACAAGGTCAGTGCCTCTGCCATCACCAGCGACATGATCTGCGTTGCGCTCGCGCCCCGCAATGACAACAGTGCAAATTCCTGACGGCGACGGGCTGCGTCGGAGCGCACCACCGAGATCGCCAGAAGGATCCCCAATATCGCTCCCGGCAACCCAAGGAACAGGAGCAGAATGCGCGCGAACAACGCATCCTGCCGCACGGCATCCAAACGCGCGGAAATGTTGTCGCCGACAATGGCTTCGCCGGCCGCGCGCACTTCAAAATTCTTCGCCATGCCGGTCGTCGTCGAAAACGCGACTTCGGGCGCGGAGGGCAGCGGGTTGTGGTCAAGGCCGACGTGAAGCTGAAACCGGGCGCCGCCGGCCGGCCGATGGGTTGCCTCGCCGAAATGCGTCCGCCAGTCGGCTTCGGAGAGGATGAGGACATTGTCTGGAGGAGCGACCGGAGACGCTCCCCGCTGCGGGCCGATGATCTGAAACAACGCATCGGCGTTCGGAAGATCGACGATGCCGGCTACGGTAACGTCGAACGGAGCGGCACCGACCGGCGTGACAGTGACGACACTACCCACAGTCGCATGCAAATTGGCCGCTGTCTGCTGAGCGAGTAGCGCGCCGCTGGTCCCGCCCAGCAAGAGGCGAATCTGCCCGGGGAACAGCGACTGATAGTCTGGCGACAAACCGACAATCTGGCCTGATCCCGTGGTTTGTGTCGTGTCGCCGGTGTTGAGGCTCAACGCCGTGGCGTCGGCATAGCCAACCGTGGCCACCGCGCGGACTGGCGCGCTATCGCGTAGCTTCTTCGTCAATTCCATAGGGGTGGCTCCCGGCGCGAGGGCGACCTGCCAGTCGACGGGAACGGCGGAGATTGCGCGCCGGGTCATCGTCCCTGCACTGGACAGGCCAAACACGCCGATCAGGCCAATGAGCGCGGTGGCGCACATGATTCCAGCCCCGACAGCCATCAAATGGCGCCAGCGCGTGGCGACAATGCCCTTCAGCCAAAGCGCCATCATATCGCACCTCGGTCGTTGGCGCGCGCCACGAGGCGGCCGCGATCAATCGCCCACTGTTCGTCCATCTTCTCGGCGACGATCCAATCATGCGTCGCTACAACGAGTGCCGCTCCGGTTGAGGCGACCGCAGTCAGCAAAGCGACAACCACGTCATGCGCGGTCGCCTGATCAAGCTGGCCGGTCGGTTCGTCGGCCAACAGCAATTTGGGGCGTGTGACAAGCGCACGGGCGATGGCGACTCGTTGCATCTGCCCGCCCGAAAGCTGGTCTGGCAGCTTTTCGGCGAGTTCGGCGATCGACAGACACCGCAAGGCCTGCATCGGATCGAAACAATCAGACGCATCGCCACCGATCAACTCGATCGGGAGGCGAACATTCTCGATTACGTTCAACGTCGGCAGGAGCGACGGAGATTGAAAGACCATGCCGATCTGATGTGGCTGCAAAGGGCGCGTTTCGTCGAATCCGGACCATTCGATCGATCCGGAACGGTCCGGGTCGATTAGACCTGCCATGAGGCTCAGCAATGTTGACTTGCCGCTGCCAGATCGCCCCACCAGCGCTATGCGTTGCCCCCCTCGAATGTTGAAATCGATGGAGGTGACCGCCGCAACGCTTCGTCTCCCCGACGTGAACTTGCGCGAGAGGTCGTGCGCTGAAAGTATGATCCGGCCGTCGCGTTGTTTCTCGCTCGTCGGCTCGGTCTGACGAGACCCCTTCGTACTCACGGATGGCTCCTTCGCGACAATTCGCCCATCCACAATTCCGACGATCCGGCTCGCGCGGGCTGCGATCGTTCGGCTGTGTGTGGCGATCAAGGCGGCGGCGCCATCGCGACGGCGCTGTTCGAGCGCATCGAGAATCATGCGTTCCGTTTCCTCATCGACTTCCGCCGTCGGCTCGTCCGCCAGCAACAGAATCGGATCGTTGGCGAGAGCGACGGCAAGCCCGGCGCGCGCGGCCTCGCCGCCCGACAGCGTTTGTGGCGGCGCATCGCGGTGATTTGACAAACCTACAAGAGCCAGAAGTTCGTCGATCCGCTCTTCAACATGACTGGCGCCTCCGAGTTTCAGTTGCAGGCGGATATTCTCGGAGACGCTCAGATGACTGAACAGGTTGCGCGACTGAGCCAGATAGCCGATTGAGTGCGCCCGCAGCGCGGCCCGTTCGTCTTCGGGGCGGCGCGTCATCCGCACGCCGTCGATCGTGACCAGACCGCCGTCGGGATCGTCGAGACCGGCGATGCAGGCCATCAGAGTCGACTTACCGCTTCCGGATGCGCCAACCAGAGCAACTGTCTCGCCGCGGCCGACGAGAAGGCTAGCGCCGCGCAGAGCCCGAACTTCAGCTCCATCCACATGAAAGAAGCGGTAGAGATCATCCGCTACGAGCAGCGTCATGTCACTTCCACCGGAACGATTTGCTCATCAAAACCCACTGATCGACATTGTCGGCGCCCGCCGGCGCCGAAAAGGTAAGTTCGGCGAGCTTGCCGTTGCGCTGCATGTAGAAGCGCTCGCTCTCAAGGCGAATCTGCTTGTTCGTCACCGGGTTCGGGTTCGAATTCGATGTGAAGACCACTTTGACCGCTGGGCCCGCAGGCAGCTTCACCTGCTCGATCTTGAGAACCTTGACCGCCCGGCCGTTTCTTTCCAGATCGGCAACCTGCTGCGCACGTAGAGTGTCAACCGTGATCGCCGAGGCCGATTGTTGGATGCTGAGTTCGATGCGGCCGTATTTGTCCGCGAAGGTCGCACCGTCTTTCGTGTCGGTGCGGGCCCAGCCCTCCGGCACCTTCATGGCGACGCCCTGCGCTGCCTCGAAAGTAATGAATTGTTGATTGTCCGGGATGTCGCCAGGTGGATTGATTTCCGGCGCCACAGCTTTTTCCTGCGCCGCGGCCGGAAGGGCCATTCCCAGAACCGGTGCGATGATCAGCGCCAACCCAATCGCGTGCAGGCTCCGCCTGGTCAGTGGTAGAGATGTCATGGTTATCTCCCGTTCGTCGCGGAACGATTTGTGCGATGCAGAAGCGCTAACCCGCGAAAATGAGTACGGAATGAGGTCGCCTCTCGGCTCTTGCGTTTGCCTGAGGACGTCAAAAAGGAAAGCTGTAGACCCTTTCGGTCAGGTCCGTAGCAAGGTCGCGCAGACGGATTGGGGATCGGTTGCTTGACTGCGTAGGCCATCGCTAGCCAAACCGAGACCGCTTGCGCTAAGGATGGAAAAGTCCTGCGCCGCGCGATCTCGGTCCACGAACTGCCTTCGAGGCGTTCAGGTTTATTTCGTCTTGATGCCTGCCTTGCTCAGACCATCGGTGATTGCGGTGTTGCAGGTTTTATCGTCGTCCTTCTTGAGTGCGGCCAGGGCTTTGACCTTCGCTTCTTCCAGAGCGGTCTTGGCGGGCGCTGTCAGGTTCGGCGTCGCAAACGCCTTTTCGAGTTGAATGAGGTCGGCTTCGCAGTCAGCCCGCGCCGCAGTGGTAGCGGCAATTCCGATCGCGGCGGTCAGCAGCAAAGCCTTGAACATCGGATAAGTCATGGAGTTTCTCCTGTTTCTGGGCCAATGGAGTGTGATGCTCGTATGAGCTTCAGGGCTGGAGTGGCGCCGGTCTCCCAGCCCCGATTGGCGTGATTAGACCCGGGGGCGAGGCGTTCTCGATCCGGTTGACTTTGTTGGCTGGCGGGAAGAGAACGAGCGCGATGATGCCGCCGAACGACGAGAGGGCGTCGCCCTCGTTGTTGCTTTTTGGCCCTGAACTCAACGGCGTTTTCAGAGCCGCGGCTGGTCTACGGCCCCAGTCACTCACAACACGCCAGAATGTCCGATCCATTGCTTCGGTTCGACTGGTCAGCCACGGAAAATGCCCATAGCGGAACGAAAGGTGCCCGTTGGCCTCGTCGGCGGATTTTCCGCCCTTTAGAAACGCATAGAGCGCGGATGCAAGGCCCGATCGATCAGCTCCCCCCTCGCAGTGGATCAGTATCGGTTGTTCGGACGAGGCGAGCGCTTCGATGAGCGAGGTCAGTAGAGCCTCGTTCGGTTCGACGTTGGCAGACATTGGCAGACTGATGTGTCGAGCGCCCGCCTTCCGCGTCACTTGGATTTCTTCGTCGTACCAGGAGTGGCCTGGCTTCTCGCCGCGAAGATTGAGGACGGTCCGGATACGCTTTTCCCTTAGAAGGGAAGCAAGTTGCGACGGCGATAATTGGCCGGATCTGTAAACCTTGCCGGCTTCGACCTCGTGAATGTTACCAGTGACGCGGAGATAGCCGGCCCAACTGCCCGCTCCTGCAGCGATCATCCCGATAGTGGCAAGAAAGACCGTGAGCATTTTCCGCCAAAGAGGCCATGTAAGGAGCGGCCTCATGCTCTCGCCGCTCCCATGGTGCCGCAGCCACTCGCCATGGACTTCTCCTCTTTGTCGATCCAACGAATGCCATCTCGGACGAGAGATAGGATCGGAGCGGCTCCGGTCTCCAGGCCCTGATTAAGGGGTCAGGCCTCGCTCGGGGCGCTCTCGATGCGGTCAACTTTGCTAACCGTCAGGAAGGCAACGAGCGCGAAGATGCCGCCGAGAAAGAGAAGACTCGTGTTGATCGTTCCCCAGCCCAAGCCACCCGCGATGACCGGTTTGGCAAGGAAATCGCCGATCGAAGCGCCAACCGGGCGGGTCAGGATATAGGCGATCCAGAACGCCAGAATCGGGCTGATGTTGGCAAACAGATAGGTGGCGTAAGTGACCGCGATCATCGCAGCGAACACGATCGCCGACAGGCCATAGCCAAGGTCGAACTTCTCGGCCATGAGATCCCCTGCGGAGGTGCCGAGCGCGAAGGTGAAGAGGATCGCAGCCCAGTAATAAAGTTCCCGCCGGCGGGTGATGATCGTGTGAATGGAAAGCGTTCGCTCGCTGCGATACCAAAGCGCGAATGCTGCAATGAGAGCAGCAGCAAATGCAACCGTGGTCGTCACCAGACTGACCCCCATGCCATCGACGAGGTTGTCCGAAATCAAAGTGCCAACAACGCTGATGAGCACAACGGTGAGCCAATACGGTACTGGAATATAACGCTTCGCTCGCAACTGGGCGATCAGCGCGATGATGAATGCCCCGCTCATGATCCAGGACGTCATCGTGAGACCCCAGTCAAGTCGAACAGCCAGAAGGTCGGCCGCTGTTTCGCCGACGGTCGTTGCAAGGATCTTGATGATCCAGAAATAGATCGTGACCTCGGGGACCTTATTGAGGAGTGTCGCTTCCTTAGTGTCGTGGTTGTTGGGCATGTCTTTCCTCTGGTGTCGGCTCCGGTATTCTCCGCACCGGAGTGCTTGCGCTGGCGGTCGAACGGATCAAGCAAGCGGTAACGCGCGACAATTAGGAAGGAATGAGCTTTCCCTTTCTGGCTATGTTACCATCGCGTAGGCCGATGGCGCTTACCGCCGTGTCCCGCCAAAAAAGCGCAGTCAGTCTCCTGGCGGTTCGATCGAGACCAGGTCGTCGACATGGGTCGGCTATTCTGCTGGCTCCACCGGCAGCGTGCCTTCACCGTCGGCGGCGCGCCAATCGCCAGGGATGCAGCCGTGATCGAGGCTGGCCTCGACTTCGCGCTGACGTCCGCCGCCACGCTCGGCGTCACCTATGGTGGTCGGTTCGAATCCGGTGTCTCCGACCGTTCCGTCAAGGCAAACTTCAACGTCAAGTCTGAGGGAGGCTGCCGCGCGATTTCCGAAAGCAGATCCGTCGCGGACCCGCGACGGATTGAAGCTCGACGCGGCGAGGTTCCCCTATGGCGACCCAGAAAGCTTCTCTTTGCACCTCCTCGATTGCCGCTCTCGGCATTGGACAAGAATCCTGCCGTGGTGGCGGCGACGGATACCTTTCCGAGATCCTCATCGTGATCGCCGGTGTCTCCGGTGTCGGTGCTTTCTTGCAGATAATGCCTTCGATCCGGACTGTCATGCAGGCGGCAGGTATCGCCTTCGTCCTATGGTGCGCGGTCAAGGCACTGAGGTCCGCCGGTAGTGCGAGCCGGCCGAAATGAGCACGAAATGGTGGCGAAACCCGCGGACAGGCCGTCGTATCGATGCTGGTCGCAACCCGGCTGAACCCACTGGTCTATATCAAGATCATGCTGCTCGTCGGGGTGTTTTCCTCAAGCTACGACAACAGCCTGCGTCTCTGGTCCGCACTCGGCTTCCTCGGTGCCTCAGGCGTGCGTTTCTGCGGGCTTCCGGCCTTCGGACGCGTCCTGCACCAACACGATGTGCTGGCCAGTTGGTCGGAGCGTAGCTCGTCGAGCGCATCCACCCACCATCTAGTGCTGCTCAAAACCCCATCAAAACTTGACACTGAAGTTAGCGTGAATGCTCTGGTCGGAGGCGCGAGAAGCGAACTGACCACTGTAGAAGACGCCAAGAGCCGCGGCCGGGCCGATGGCAAGATCGAGCCCGGCCTCAACCACGGCTGCATCCCTGGCGATTGGCGCGCCGGCGATGGTGAAGGCATTGCCACCGGCGAATTCGAATGCCGCAAGTGGCGTGGTGTCGCCAAAGGCGTGACGCCAGCCGAGCGTGCCTTTCGCCGTTGCGATCATGCCGCCAAGCTCAAAATCGGTCGAGGCCCGCAGACCCAGTGTCGAGAAGGTGGTGTCGGTCGTCGTGCCAGCGCTCGACAGCGTCGCTGCGCCGCCCTTCTCCCGGAAGCCATCGGTATGGAGGTTGACATAGGCAAGGTTGGCGAAGGGCTCGAAGCCAAACCGGCCGGCCTTGATCCCGTAGCCGAGTTCACCGAAGACCTGCGTTGTTCCGGCTTTGTAGTCGCTCCTCACGCTGTCTGCAAAACCAGGGAAAGCGACATTACGATTGATCGAGATGTCGTGCCACGTATGGGCCAGACCGGTCCGGAAGGCGAGAGCCCCCCACTGCGTGCCGCCATAGAGGCCGAGATGATAATCGTCGCTGACGCCAGACGAGCGGCGATCGTTGACGTCGAAATCGGTGCGGCTGTAGCCGCCGAGAAGACCGAGCCGCCAGTTGTCAAAGACGAGAGCATCACCACCGATCAGGAAGCCCCCGGTGGAGCGTGATACCCGGGCGGCGTTGCCGTCGCTGTCAGTCTGCCCCCAGGAGCCGAAGCCTTGGCCCCAGACCGCAAGGCGATCAGCGGTTGCGAGCGCCGGGACGGATTTGTCGTCGGCATAGGCCATCACCGGCGTCGATACTGCGCCTACTGCGTCGAAGGCGGTGCGTATCCGGTCGATAGCGGCATTGCGCACGAAGCGGCTATCCTCGATCAGCGCCGTCTTGGCCGAAGCATGGATCTCACCCGACACCGCATCGAAGGCAGCGCGCGCGGGCGACGCGTCAAGCTGCAGCACCGCGTTATAGATTGGATGGCCCCAGCCGAGCGTCTCGACCCCGCCGCCTGCCGCGCGCTGGTTGCGCGTGCCTCCGATTGCAGCGAAGTCAATGCTGTTGCGCGTCAGCGTCAGATAGACGTTGTTAGGATCATAGGTGAGCGACGGATTGAGGAAGGCGAAGTTCGAGGTCACGCTGCTGAACGAACCGGACCGGCCGCCATTGGCGGTCAGGATGGTATATGTCGTAGCCGGCGCATAGTTGCCGGCTCCCGCGAGCACCTGGACGGTGCCGCCATTGATCGTCGCCGTTCCCGTGGCGACCACCTTGTCGGCCTGGCTCGCTGCGTTGGCTTCGACCTGATAGATCGAGCCCCTCGCGAACGCGATGTTGCCGCTGATGTTGAGCGTACCGATCGAATTTCCTGGCGCGATCGTGCCGCCGCCGTTCACCATTGTTTCGCCGACCGTACCGGCGCCGCCAAGCGTCGCTCCAGCGTTTACGATCGTCATGCTCGAATTCGCGATCGAGCCGTTCACGATCAAACTGCCGGCGTTGATGACGGTGTCGCCGATATAGGTGTTGGTGGCCGTCAGTATGGCGGTGCCGGAACCATTCTGCTGCACGGAGCCGTTTCCGGAGATGGTGCCACCAAAGGTGACGGCATCCGAGCGGTTAAATGCCAGCGTGCCGTTGTTCGCGACATTGCCAGCGATCGAGCCGCTGGTGCCACCACTGCCGAGTTGCAGCGTGCCGGCGTTGATGACGGTGCCGCCGGCATAGGTGTTGGTGGCAGTCAGCGTGGTGGTGCCGGAACCATTCTCCTGCACGGAGCCGCTTCCGGAGATGGCGCCACCAAAGGTGACGGCATCCGAGCGGTTGAATGCCAGCGTGCCGTTGTTCGCGACATTGCCAGCGATCGAGCCGCTGGTGCCACCACTGCCGAGTTGCAGCGTGCCGGCGTTGATGGCGGTGCCGCCGGCATAGGTGTTGGTGGCGGTCAGCGTGGTGGTGCCGGAACCATTCTGCTGCACGGAGCCGTTTCCGGAGATGGCGCCACCAAAGGTGACGGCATCCGAGCGGTTGAATGCCAGCGTGCCGTTGTTCGCGACATTGCCAGCGATCGAGCCGCTGGTGCCACTGCCGAGTTGCAGCGTGCCGGCGTTGATGACGGTGCCGCCGGTATAGGCGTTGGCGCCCTGCAGGATCAGCGTGCCGAGATCGTCCTTGACCAAACGGCTGCTGCCCGTAAGCACGGAGCCGATATTGGCCACGTCGCTTGCGCTCGCTGGCGATCCGTCGCCCACCCGGATCACGGTCGCACCACCCGTGCCCGCCAACGTGATCGGGTCGCCCCTCACGCTCCAGCCCGTACCGATGAACTGCATGCCCGTCGCGGATACAGCACCAGCGCCGGCATCGACTTGCACCGGGCCGTTCGTGCCCCCACGCGCTCCCTGAAACACAGCGAACTGCCCGCCCCAGCGATCCGAGTAAGAGCCGTTGGCGTCGGTCCAGTTAGTCAGGGGCCCTGCCGTCCATGTGCCTGGGCCACCGACGATCGCGCCGGTCGGCGCGGTGGTTGTACCGTTCCAAAACTGAACCGCACCTGGGTTGACCACCAGATTGACCTGGTTGGCGACGGCCGTCTGCACCATGCCCCTCGTACCGCCAGGAATGAAGCCGACCGCAAGGCCGTAGTCGGTCAGCGTGCCGCCATAGTCGAACAGGCGATAGACGCCGGAGCTATAGCCGCCCGCATTGGTAACGTTGAGTGTGCCGGCGAGCGTCAAGTTGCCGGTGATGTTAAACAACCCTGTCGTCCCCGGCGCGCCCAGCGCCGCAGCCACGATTGAGCCACGGTCCAGCGCAAGCGAACTCATGGTCAGCGTCTGCCCATTGCGCCCCGACAGCGTTCCACCGTCAGCGACCGTCACCGCACCGACGATGGTACCCGCGCCCGTAAGCGTCCCGCCCGAGGCGACCGCAACCGACGGACTGGTCAGCTGGCCGTTGACGCGCAAGATGCCGGCTTGCACGGTCGTCGCAGTCGCGAAGGTACCGTTTCCTGTCAATGTCCAGTCGGAGCCTTGCATGGACAGGTTCTCGAAGCTGAGGAACTTGGCGACCGATTCAGTGCTGGTGCCTTGCAAGGTGAGACTGTCCGTACCGGTGCCGCCCTGGACATTGCCCCCGAGGATCGAGCCCGTGTCCAAGGTCAAGTTGTGCGTGGCGCTGCCCTTGAACCGGATCGCGAGGCCGCCGGTGGCACTCGCGATCGTGCCGCTGTTGGTGATCGTTCCCGCGCCGGTGAAGCTTATGCCAGCATCCGTCGTGGCGCCATTGCTCGTCAGGGACCTGATGGTGCCTGAGTTGACGACGGTTCCGCCGCCATCGACCTCGATCGCCGAACCGCCGCCCTGAGCTTTCGAAGCTTCAATCAGGCCGGCATTGGTGATCGAGGTGGCGCTCGAGCCGTTGGCCCAGACGCCATTATAGGCACCGAGGATCTGTCCGCCGGCATTGTTGGTGAGCACGCCGTTCTGAATCGCGACGCCGGTGGCAAAGCCGCTGTCGTTGCTTTTGATCAGGCCGCTGTTGATCACCGTACGGCTGGTCCCGAGGATGATCGAGACGGCGTTGGAACCGCCGTGGCTTTGGACAACACCTCCGGCAAGATTGGTGAAGATACCACCGCCGCCCAAGCTCACGGCCGCGCCAAGGCTCTCGGCCGTGATCGTCCCAGCATTGGTTACCGTGCCGGCAGGGCCGCCGATCTTGAACACGACACCGCCGTTTGTACCGTGGATCGTCGCGCCAGCCCGGTTGTCCACGGTGCCCGGCGCTCCCTCGACCCAGATGCCATTGCCGAGGTTGCCGCCGTCGATGGCGCCCATGTTGATGACGCTACCACCAGCCTTGAATTTGACTCCATCTCCGGAATTGCCGGGTCCGATCGTGCCTTGATTGGTCAAGGTCCAGGCGTGAGTGGTGGCGCAAAGCGAAGCAAATGAACTGCAGGTTAAGGTGGCCGTGGTGTTGGTGACGGCAACGCCCGGCGAAACTCCAACCGTCGTACCAACGTATCCATCGAGATTGATACCGTTGTTGGTGTTTGTCGTTATGTTGACATCGTCGGCGTGGCTGGCGCTCGGGAATGCTATCAATGAGATGATCGCAACAGCAGTCCCAAAAGCTGTCAGTGCGGTAGTCTGAGGTCGCGCCTCCGTTTTGAGGGCCTGTGACCGACCATGCGATAAAATAGGCGCGCACGTCTCATTCCAGTCAGACAGCGTACTCCCGCGAGTGATCGAACCAGTTTTGATATCGCTCTTGACGGTCGACACTACCGATAGATTACAAGAGAGACTGGTTCTGGTTCGTGCTGCATTGTCGTGCAGAAACGAGAGATCCATGAGGCGGTCCTCTCGCTTCAGAAGCGGTAGCGCAGGTCGAGGCCGACATGCACGCTGTTGCCGATGGCCTTGTCGCCTGAGATGCCGTTGGCGAACACGTCGACGGAGGCCTGCTTGGTGAAGCGGTAGCCAAGCCGTGCGCCATATTCGAGCCAATTGGCGTTGACAGCCCCGCCGGCGAGCACACCGATACCGGGCACCCCAGCCTTCAAGCTGGACTTGGCGCCGAAACCATGGGCGCCGGCCAGCCATAAGGTGGCGTCGACGTCGGCGGTGAAGGCATGCGTCACCTGACCGCGTAGCTTGACGACATCGGCGCTGTCAGTGCCCTTGAACACTGTCGCTTCGAACGGATTGCCGCTGGAGAGCGGTTCCCCGTACGCGTTCACCTTCAGCCATTGCCGGCCGAGTTCGCCGGAGATCGCGACCTCATCGGCCGGCGTGGCGAAAACCACGGCGCCGAGCCGGCCATAGACATAGCCGAGCGCGCCACTGCCGCCGCCTTCGCCGGTGGCGATCCCCGCGCCGTTAGCGTAGCTGCGGCTAAAGCGCAGACTGGCGTCGGGAGCGATCCAGCCGCCGGCCTCGACATAGGGGCTGACCCAACCGGAAATCGGCGGGGCGACGTAGCGCACCGCAGCGGCCACAGTGACAGCGCTCTTTAGGCTGGCGTTGCGATAGTTCTCTTTCTGATAGGCGATGCCACCGAGCAGGGTCAGGCCGTTGCCGAAGGCGATGCGGCTGAAGGCGCCGCCAGCGGCCGAACCGGCGGCGGCATAGAGGCCGATCTCCGAGGGCGCGCCGATCGGCAGGTTGGCACCGAGCAGAGGCGCAACCAGGCCATGCTGGTGGATGGCGAGACGGGCGCGGGAGAGGGCGAGATCGTCGATCGAGCCCTGCACGGCGGCGCGGGTGGTTATGCCCGCGATCGGCGAGATCACCACAGGCGGCGTGACGGGCGGACTGACTGGAGGCGTGACAGGCGGATTGACTGGCGGAGTTACAGGTGGATTGACCGGTGGGGTTACAGGCGGCGTCACCGGCGGGGTCGTCTGCTCGACATAACGCACTACATAGGCGTGCGAATTTAACGAGGGGCTGAACGTCCCGTTGCCGACAATGAATTGTCCGTCGCCGGATATCGCTTGCGCATTCGCCAGCGTGATACCGGTCATGTTGACCCCCGCATTTGCAAGGAGCGTATTGAGGTCGGCCATGCCGGTCGCTTGCGTCCAGCGAAAGGCATGCACGCCACTGCCAGCTAGAGCGGAATAGCCAACGACGATGGAACCGTTGGCGCTCACGCCATAGGCGACAGAAGTATTTCCTCCAAGCGTGCCAAGATCGGCCATGCCACTGCCCTGCGCCCAGCGGAAGGCATGGAAGGTCGCGTCTCCGGTCGTCGTTGAATTGCCTACCGCCACCAAGCCGTCGGCATTCGTTCCGTATGCTGTGGCAATTGTGCCGCCGAGCGTGCCTATGTCTGTCATTCCGCTGCCTTGGGTCCAGCGGAATGCGTGCTGGGCAGTATTTCCAGTCGTGGCCGAGTTTCCGACGATGACGAGGCCGTTCGAACTGACGGCGTATGCGACAGAAGAATTTCCCCCAAGCGTACCAAGATTGGTCATGCCATCGACCTGAGTCCATCGAAATGCGCGATAGAAACTGCTGCCGGTGGGGTTGGCGCGACCGACAATGACCGAACCATCGGAACTCGTGCCATAGGTGTAGAGCTGATTGCCGCCCAACGATCCGATGTCCACCAGTCCCGCTGCCTGTGTCCAGCGGAATGCATGGAAAACGCCCGCGCTGTTGCTTGAGTCCCCGACGACGACTGATCCGTCGGCGCTCACCCCGCGCGCGTATGATTCCACGCCTCCGAATGTGCCAAGGTCGATCATGCCGCCGGCCTGTGTCCAGCGAAAGGCGTGGGTCGATGATGGAGACGACGATGGAGAGGAGTCGCCGACAACCACCGAGCCATCGGAACTGAGCGCAAATGCGCCGGAAAAACTGCCGCCGAGCGTGCCCAAATTGAGGGGCGTCGTCGCTGTTTGCGCCTGTGCTGGCACCAGCACACCCGATGCCACCAATGCCAAGGTTGAGATGCCCGCCATTGCTCGGCATCTGAAAACAAACTTGTTCTTCTCCATGCGCTATTCGCCCCCGACCGATTCTCCCAAGAATTGGGGAAAAACATGCGGTCTTGAGGTCGAATTGTCTCTCCTCGGAAAAGAGGAGAGATGACAAAAAAGTCTCTAAAAGACTAGGACAACCCGCTAAACACAAGGCGGGCGATCGCCTGCGCGCGTGTTCTGGCCCCGAGCTTGCGGCGAGCCTGATCGATGTGACTTCGTACCGTGGTTTGCGATACGCCGAGCAACGTGGCGATGGCCGCATCGGTCTTGCCGGCCGCCACCCAGCGCGCGCATTCAAGCTCGCGATGTGTGAGGGTCGCCTGCGGGTCGGCAACCGGCGCAACGCCGGTCAAAGTGCGGCAGCGTTCATGTGTCAGAAATGAAAGCTGGTGCAATTCGCGGCGCAGCGCGGATGGCACCGGCCGTTCCTTGCCCGCCATTGCGACAAGTCCGAAGTAGCCGCCGGGCCCATGGATCGGCACCGAGAACCCATCCGTCCAACCCCATTCGGCGGCGGTATCCCAAATGTCCTGTTCGGCGCGCGACAAGATGCGCTCGGCCTTCGCTTCAAGCCAGGTGAAGGGCGCGATGCGCCGTCTGGCCTCGGCGACGACATAGTCGGCGGCGACGAAATTGCGCCGAGCATAGAGTTCTATCCAATCCGGCGGCCAGTCCTGAAAGAAGAAATGCGTTTCCGGTCCCTTGTCGGTCGGCAGAAACGCGCCGCAGGCGCTGGCCGTGTAGCCGAAGGATGCAATACGCTCCTTGAACAGGGTCCTGACAGCCTCGATCGTCGTGCACTCCTCAAGCACGGCAGAGAATTCTCCAATCATCACCCCCCCGTACGTTCATATGAATTGCGCAATTAGTCAGAATTCGAAGATGTGCTGGCGGGCATACCGTTCTCTCATCCTACCGCATCATGCCGGACCGGCAGTTCAACCGGAAGGGGCAAACCAGCTCGGTTCGTCGCCAATCGCGGGTCGCCACACTTCGGCGGCAGGGGAAGATGATGCAAGAAACGCTCAACGACTTCATTGGTCATGCCATCCTGAACTCGGCTCTTGCAGCTTCAGGCGCGATGCCGTGAAGGCATGACGCGGCGACTGGGCGTCAAATCCGAAAGCGCCAATCCGCAGCCGCCCGCGACCGATGCTTAAGGGAGTGGTATGACGTAAACGAATTGCCTGGTTTTGCCGTCGTCGATGACCTTTGCCGCATCCGCGCCAGATCGCCAACACGCTCAACATCGAGTTGCAGGCCGACTGGCGCACCGGTCCGCGCATGTCAGAAGGCGACCTTGAGGCCGATCTGTCCGCCGTGGGTAATGCCGCCGTGCCCCATGATGCGGCCGCTATAGGACGCGGTGAGCGCGGTCGTGGCGCTGAGCGCCAGCGCGCCGTAGCCGCCCAGCTCGACGCCATAGCGGCCAAGGCCTGGCGCCTCGATCCCGAAGGAGCCCGGCGAGGAGAAGCCGGCGGCCGTCGCCCGGACCGATCCGTCGTGGTCGCCCAGCACGGCGAACCCCTTGACGCTCGCGCCGAGGCTCAGCGCCTGGCCGTTGTCGATGGCGAAGCTGTGCTCGGCCGTGAGGCCGAGACTTGGCCGGACCTGATTGCGCGTCGCCGATTCCACCGACAGCGGCAGCAAGCCGCCGCTCTCGGCGTAAGATGGCGAATTCCAGCCAAGCCAGGACAGACCGGCGCGCGGCGTGAGCGTCACCCCGCCGAGGTTGAAGGCATAGCCGGCGGTGACGCCGGCGCCATAGGTCGTGGCATCGAAGCTCGCGGTCGTCGCGTCGGAAATGCCAACCCATGAGCTGTTCGTATCGAAATGCTGGCGGCCGGCGAAGGCGGCGGCCGAGAAGCGCCAGGCGCCGGGTGAGTAAAGCGCGAACGCGCCGGCGCGGAATCCATCGCCAGAGGCGCTGTCGCGCGAAGTGGCGTCACTCATCGACCAGGTCGTGCGGCCGCCTTCAGCGGCGAAGCCGACTGAGAGGTCCGGTGTGACGGTATAGCCCAAGCCGCCGCGCACGCCGCCGAAGCTGTAGGTCGATCCGGGCAGCGAGGCCGTCGCGCCGATCCGGCCCCAATAGCCTGTCCCTTCCAGAAAGACGGACCACCGCGAAGGCTTGCCGTCCACCATCACCGGCGCGCCGATGGCGGCCTTGCCCGGTCCGAGCAGCCGCGACAGGAAGATGTCGCTGGCGTCGAGCGCCACCACCTGCATCGCCGGATGCGCCGTGCCGATCGCGCGCACGACGCCAAACAATGTGTATTGCTCGAACTGCGTCGTGGTGCTGGTCGTCGTCGTGGCTTGGTCGATCGTGTAGGTGGTCACAATGTCGAAGTTGGTCAGAATTACACCGCCCGAGACAGTCAGCTTTACCGCAGTCGGATCCTGAAAGACGATCTGGTTGTTGCCGTTTAGGATCAGCGCCCCATTTGGTGCCAGGTTGCCCGATTGGCGAAAGTTGATGTTAAAACCCGGCAGGGACGCCGTGTATTGTGCAACTGGCGCGACGGCGGTGCAGCTCGGGGCCGTCGTGCCCGGCAGACCCGAAATGCCCGTGCAGGTGCTGCGCGTACCGATCTGGATGGGCGACTGGCTGGGACCGACGGTGACCACGGCTGCAGTCGATGTCGACGTACCGGCAAGACTGTAGAGCGTTGTCGAACTGGTTGCGGTGGTCGTGCTCGATGCAGTGAGAACTGGCGCACCGATGATGACTCCCGGCCCGCCCGCCGTGGTGATCGCCGCGCGCGCAGCCACCACCCCGCCCTGTGCGGCAGCATCGCTGTACGGCACCGAGAAGGTGTGATCGTAGAGCGGCGTACCGCCATTGAGCCTGCCAATGATCTCGGTCGCGTAAATTGTCGTGTTGGTCGTCCGCGTGGTGGGCGTGTTGAACACGACCTTTTCCTCGCTCGAGGTGCTCTGGGCACTATTGCCACCGGCACCACCTGGACACTGAGGATCGAAGACGGAGCAAACTCGTTGGTTAATCGGCGTGTAAGTTGGCAAACTCTGCGCATGGGCCGCGCCACCCGCGACCAATCCCGGCAGGGCAGTGCCCAGCGTTGCCGCAAGCACGCGGGCGACGGAAGCCGACCGCTTCCGTTCGCTCCGCCCCGCTCTACGCGCTGATCTCCGGTGCTGCTCCGAAGTCCGCTGATACCCCCAATGCAATTGGTCGCCCACCCCAGCACGCATCACGCCGCCGGTGCAGTGCTGGCAGCGTCCGTCGCCGCCGCAGAGCGCACAGGTGCGACCATCGGCCTGCACTCCGGTCCCGCCGCAACCGGCGCACCGTCCAGAGCCGTTGCAAAAATAACAGATCGCCATTCGCCCCCGACCGACTCTCCCAAGAATTGTGGAAAAACATGCGGTCTTGAGGTCGAATTGTCTCTCCTCGGAAAAGAGGAGAAATGACAAAAAAGCCTCTTCGCTTCTATTTCGCGCCGGAAGACTAGGACAATCCGCACAACACAAGGCGGGGGGATCGCCTGCGCGCGTGTTCTGGCCTCAATGGCTAGCAACGAAGGCGTTGGACTATTCTTGCTCGAGATCGCCTTAACCGACATTCGAAAATGTTCGGGCGGTGACCGAGGGGATGGGTTTGGAGTGAATGGAGACGTCGCATTCCTGGTGCCGCACAGCGCAAAGCCGGCTTCTGGGAATGAATGGCTGGGATATCGTGAGCGACCATAGATTCACCATAGGCTCCGGGAGCGGGCGCGCCGTGGCATCGAAACCCGAAAGCCGCCTTGGCGCGCCAAGAAACGCGCCCATCACTTTCGCCGTCCTGATTTTTCCGCAGTTTCCAATGATGGCGTTTTCCTCGATCATCGAGCCGCTGCGCGCCGCCAACGCATTGGCGAAGAAAGAGTGTTACCGCTGGCTCATCGTCGGGCCGGATGGCGGCCCGGTCGCAGCCTCCAACGGCGTCGTCATCCAGCCGGGCTTCGCCGCCGCCGCCAATCCGAACGCCGACCGCATCGTCGTGTGTTCTGGCGGTAATGCCGACCACCTGGTCGCCGACGATGCCGTCGCCTGGATCCGCAAGAGCTTGCGCGGTGGCACGCATCTCGGCGCGGTGGCTGACGCTGCTTTCTTCCTGGCCCGCGCAGGCCTGCTCGACGGGTACGCCTGCACCCTGCACTGGACCAGCCAGGCCGCCTTCACCGAAGCGTTTCCGGAGATTGAGCTGCGGCGCGACCTCTATGTTATCGACCGGCGACGCTTCACCTCCGCCGGCGGCGTCGGCGGGCTCGACATGATGCTGGAGATCATCACGGAGGACTACGGTTCGGAACTGGCGGCCGGCGTGGCGGAATGGTTCGTGCACAGCCCACTGCGCTCCAGCGTCGACCGCAAGCTGATGCCGCTCCGGCTACGCACAGGCGTGCAGAACGAGCTGGTGCTGTCGGCCATCGCCATCATGGAGGATGCAGTGGAGGAACGGCTCGCCATGTCCGATCTGGCGGCGCGCCTCGGCGTCTCACCGGATCGACTGGAGCGCAGCTTTCGTGCTGAACTTTCCATTCCACCCAACAGCTACTATCGCCGGCTGCGCCTGAAGCGTGCCGCCGATCTGCTGGCGCATTCGACACTTGCCGTGCGCGACGTTTCGTTGGCTTGCGGCTTCGCTTCCATGTCGAGCTTCGCGCGGGCATTTCGTGAACAATATGGCCGTACGCCGAAGGCGGCACGACGAAGTTAGTGTGGCGGATTGTTGAGCGATCCCTGCGGTATTCTGCACAATTGAAACGGACGGTTTGCCCCATTGTCCAAAGCCTCAGGAGGCGGACATGAGCATTGTGGTTTTTAACCCCGACAGCACCGAAGACGTCGATTTCAGGGATCGTATGCGCCACCCGGCGACAGCAGATCCTGCCGGCGGCATGTGGCTTTCCGACACTGAGCCTTCCTTCATTGACGCAGTTGCGCTGAGAAAAGAACGGCTTGAGCGGCTGCGCAGTTGGATGCGCGAGACAGGCTATGGCGCCGTAGTTTTGTTCGATCCCTACAACCAGCGCTACGCCACCGGCTCACGCAACATGTTCGGCTATTTCCTGCGCAATTCGACACGCTACTTCTTCATCCCCACCGAAGGGCCGATCGTGCTGTTCGAGTATCCACAGAGCTACCATGTCTCCATGGTGCTCGACACAGTCGACGAGGCCAGGCCTTCGAAACTGGTGTGGTCTTCGGTCTCCGGCCGAGACGACGAGACGGCCGGGCCTTTCGCCGACGAAATCGCTGATCTCTTGAAGACCCATGGCGGCGGCTCGATGAAGCTTGGGCTGGACCGCTGCAGCCACCTGCAAGCGCTGGCGCTGCAAAAACGCGGCTGCGACGTGAAGGATTGCCAGGGCGAGATACTGGCCGTGCGCGCGATAAAGACGCCGCAGGAAGTGAAATGTCTCGTCGCTTCGATGGCTGGCGCAGAGTCCGCGGTGGCGGCGGTGCGAGAAGCAATCAAGCCAGGCGTCGCCGAGAACGAACTCTTCGCCATCATGTATCACGAGGTGATCCGGCAAGGCGGCGAGTTCATCGAGACGCGGCTTTTGACTTCTGGCCAGCGCACCAATCCATGGTTCAACGAAGCGAGCGGTCGCAAGGTGCGGCCTGGCGAACTGGTGGCGCTCGATACCGATACGATCGGCTGTTATGGCTATTATTCGGATTTCTCCCGCACCTTCCGCTGCGGTCCAGGCAAGCCGAGCGACTATCAGAAGATGCTTTACGGCATGGCCTACGACCAGGTGCAGCACAACATTTCGATTGTGAAGCCAGGCATGGCGTTCCGTGAGATCGCGGAAAAGGCATGGAAAATTCCCGACCGTTTTGTCGACCAACGCTACACTTCCGTCATGCACGGGGTGGGCATGCACGGCGAAACGCCTTTCATTGCCCATTCCATGGACTACGAAACCTATGGTCGCGACGGCATCATGCAGCCTGGCATGGTGGTTTCCGTGGAAAGCTATATCGGCGAGAAGGGCGGGCGCGAGGGCGTTAAGCTGGAGGACGAGGTTTTGATCACCGAAACGGGGACGGAATTGCTTTCGCGCTTTCCCTATGAGGATGAATTCCTAGAAGGGCATGCATGATGAAGGCGCCTGTTTCTATCCCCCGTGGTGCGGCGGCCGCCATTTTCATCGACCTGCAGGAAGAACACCGCAAGGACAGCCGCTATCTGGTCGAGGGGTTTTCCGACTTGCTCGCCAATGTGCAGCGGCTGCAGGCGGCGGCACGGGCGAACGGCGTGCCGCTCTTTCATTGGGCCTATGTCGTTGATCTCGATACGCAGGAGCGCCCATTCCATCCGCTCGATGGCAACGGCAAATCGGCATTTTCCAGCAAGGACGATCCGCTGACGGCGATCTGCGCCGAAGTGGCACCAATCGAAGGCGAAACATTGCTGGTCAAGGCGCACGCCAGCGCTTTCCGCGCACCGGAGGCTGTCGAACTTCTCAGGGCGCGCGGCATCGAGTGGCTGATCGTTGCCGGGGTCTGGACCGAGGCCTGCGTCGACGCCACGGTGCGCGACGCGGTGACCGCCGGTTTTCGCGTACTTCTCGTCAAGGATGCCTGCGGCAGCGGAAGCGCTGCCATGCACCAAACAGCGATCCTGAATCTTGCCAACCGCCTTTATGGCGGCGCGGTGACCGATACCGGTACTGCCTGCCGGCTGATGGCTGGCGAAGTGGTGGCCACATGGCAGATCGAGGGTTCGGTGCCGATGCGCTTTACCTACGAAAATGCTGCGGAACTCTACCAATCGCTTTGAAATGCCGACGGGAGCGGAACCGCCGGAAATTCCGACTGGATCTCGAGGGACGATGGATCGCGGGAAATACGCGCAGCTGCTCGATCCGGAGTACTGGGCCTACATCGACGCGGTGAATGCACGGCATTTCTCCGCGAACGCTGGCATGCCCGTGGAACAGGAACGTGCCCTCTATGACGAAATGGCGGCCGCCTTTCATACCGGCCGCCCTGCCGGCGTCGAGACCGAGGACGGTGCGATCACGTTGGCGGATCGCGCAATCCCGTTTCGCCGTTATCGGCTGGATGGCCGCTCGCCGCGGGCGGCCATCCTCTATTTTCATGGCGGTGGTTTTGTGTTTGGCGGACTGGATAGTCATGATGACATCTGCGCCGACCTCTGTGGCGAGACCGGCTTTGCGGTGATCTCCATAGATTATCGCCTGGCACCGGAATATTTGCATCCCGCAGCTTTCGAAGATGCTGTGGCTGCTTTCGACTGGCTTGTGGCGGAGACCGAACTTCCGATCGTGCTGTGCGGCGAGAGCGCGGGCGGCAATCTGGCCGCCGCGGTGGCACACGCCACACGCGGCAGAGCGAGACCGGCCGTTGGCCAGGTCTTGATCTATCCGAGCCTTGGCGGCGACCCTTCGGCTGGGTCCTATATCGAACATGCCGAGGCGCCGTTGTTGTCGACCGCCGACCTCGCCTTTTACAAGCAGGTGCGCACAGCGCATACGCCACGAGGGGATGACGCGACACTGGAACCGCTGTGGGACAGTGACTTCACAGGATTGCCGACAACAGTGATCGTTGCCGCCGAATGCGATCCGCTGTCGTTGGATGGCGAAATTTATCGGAACCGCATTCTTGCCGCTGGCGGCACAGCGGCCTGGCTCAACGAAAGGCGCCTCACGCACAGCTTCTTGCGCGCTCGCAAAAGCACTTTGCGCGCAGGCGAGGCGATGGCTGATATCGTTGCGGCTCTTGTGGCACTGGGGGAGGGCCGCTGGCCGTACTGATCTCCTCGCGGTTGCGCGTGGCTGAGAGTGCGATCTGATGAACTACGGAACAGCGCACAAGATTTACGGAAATCGGAACATTCCCGATCGGGCTCCGGACTTATGCTTCGCTCCTACCAAGAACGCCCGGCAGCCACCAAAGCCATCAACAAGCCGGGGTCAGGCAGGGGAAAGCCATGATCAAGCTAATGTTGACCGAAAGGCCGCTGCACCCACTCGCAAAACCGACAGCGCGTGACTTCAAGACAGGCCTGATGAATCGGCGCGAATATCTCGCCACTATGGCTGCACTTGGCGTGAGTGCGGCCGGCGCCTTTGCAATAGGCGGTATCGCACCGACACCTGCCCGCGCCGAAGAACCAAAAAAGGGCGGCGTGCTCAGAGTTGCCATGAACGTCAAGGGGTTCAAGGACCCGCGTACCTTCGACGGTGTCGAAATGTCGAACGTTGCGCGCCATTGTAACGAATATCTCGTACGCTGGAACCGCGACTTCAGCTTCGAGCCCTGGCTATTGGAAGCCTGGGAGATGAGCAACGATGCCAAGACGCTGACGCTGAAGGTGCGCAAGGGCATCTCATGGTCGAACGGCGATGCTTTCAATGCTGACGACGTCATTCACAATCTGAACCGCTGGTGCGAGGCCGATGTCGCCGGCAATTCGCTAGCCACGCGCATGGGCGCGCTGGTTGATGCCAATTCCAAGAAAGCGGTTGCTGGCGGAATAGAGCGGGTGGACGACCACACCATTCGCCTCAACTTGCCGAAACCGGACATTTCGCTGATCGCCAGCATGGCCGATTATCCGGCGTTGATCATGCATCGCTCCTATCAGGGGGATGGTGATCCGAAAAAGGCGTTGGCCATCACAACGGGTCCGTTCGAACTGATGAACTGGGACGCTGAAACCGGCGCCGAGGTCAAGCGCAAGGATAAATGGTGGAAGGGCGAGGTCTATCTCGACGGCATCAAATGGGTGGACTACGGCTCGGACCCGAACGCGATGCTGTCGGCCTTCGAATCCGGCGAGATTGACACCAACCACGAGACCTCTGCTGACATTCTCTCTCAGACCGAGGCGATCAGGCTCGGCCAGTCGGAAATCGCCACCGGCTCGACCATCGTGGCGCGTTTCAACGTCAACAACGCACCCTATGACGACGTCAAGGTAAGGCGCGCGGCGCAGCTTGCCGTCGACAATGGCGCTGTTCTGAAGATCGCGCTCGACGACCGCGGCAAACCGGGCGAGAACCACCATGTCGCGCCGATCCATCCTGAGTATGCCGATGTCGGTCCGGCCGAGCGCAAGGTGGCCGAATCCCAGACGCTGCTCAAGGAGGCCAGCAAGACCGACCATGAGTTCGACCTGATCTCGGTCGATGTCGAGTGGCAGAAATCGACCGGCGACGCGATTGCAGCCCAGATGCGCGAGGCGGGGTTGAAGGTGAAACGCACTGTACTGCCGGCCGCCACCTTCTGGAACGACTGGAGCAAATATCCGTTCTCCTGCACGGAATGGCTCGGACGGCCGCTTGGCGTTCAGGTGCTGGCGCTCGCTTACAAGACCGGGGCCGCCTGGAACGAAAGCGCCTATTCAAACAAGGCGTTCGACGAACTGCTCGACAAGGCACTGGCCATGCCGGACGCCAAGGAGCGGCAGGGGATCATGGGCAAGATCGAACAAAACTTGCGCGATGCCGGCATCATCATCCAGCCCTACTGGCGCTCTGTCTATCGCAGCTTCCGCAACGGCGTGCACAATTGCGAGCAGCACCAGGCGTTGGAACAACACTTCGAGAAGGTATGGGTGGAGGGGTGAGGGCTTGGCGGGGGCGAAGTGCGAACCCAACAGGGCCTAATGCGTTTCAAATCTCGGAACGCGCACAATGCACTGGCAGTGTTGCGTTCTCATTTCGGTCATTTGTACGGTCCAAATTGTTTCCCAAAACCGGACATCTCCGGTGTGAATAGTCGCACTATTCGAATCTCTCGTGGTGCGCCATTTCACTGTAGAAGTATAAACGCCGAAAACCGCCGATTGTACGCTAGAAGCGGCAACAAGAGTTCGCAGCAGTTCCGACTTCGATCCCATGATACGCACCTCGTCGTCGGCAACTTCGGCACGCTGAGCCAGTGCGTGTAGGTGATCGCGGCGGTAGCCGCCGTTTTCCAACCGCATACGGCTGGCGCGCCGCACGGGCGAAGGTTTCGACCATATCGAGGCTGACAGCCTGATTACCGATACTATCAAGCGCGGCCTGGGCGCGCTCGGCGTCGGCCTTCGCCTGATCGCGAATTGCCTTGAGGGCCGCTATGCGCTCTTTCAGGGCCTCGTTGTTCAGATCGTCCACGCCGGATTCAATGGCGTCAAGCATTTCCAGATTTCGTCAGTTCATATTTCAATTCAGCCTCATCTTGGGATTCAGACGTATAGGTAGAGGCCACTTTGGGGAGGTTAAACCACGAGAGCCACTCGCTAACCATTGCAAGTCGTTCCCTATTAACAGAATACACTCGCGTTCTGCCGCTGCGGTTATGCTGAATCAGGCCAGCGTCCTCTAGCACGCGAAGGTGTCTTGTAGTGGTGGGCCAGGTGTGTGCGAAGCGGCCGGCAATCTCGCCAGCCGTTGCTTGATCGCGAAAATGTATGGTCATCAGAATTTGCCGACGTGCAGGATGCGCAAGTGCCGTGACCACGACATCGAGAGCCGCTAGCCTTGCCGCTGCATCAAATGTCAAAGCAGCTCAACCTCACAAATCGTCATATCCTCTAGAACTGGCCCCATCGGTTCCCACACAGACATAACTTCCGGGGTTTGATGAGCGACATCGCTAGCACCGCCGTTAATCCAGACGAAATACTCGATGTACTGCTCTCGCTCCTTGCGTATGTCATACGCCTTCCACACCTTGAATGGTTCCGAAGTAACTAAGCCCGACTTACGGAGAGCGCTTTCATGTCGCTTCACCAACTCCAGAAGCTCAGCTTCTTTGCCTTTGCGCGGAACGTAAGTGACTATGTTGATTACAGGCGCATCGGGATTTTCCCGCAGCCTAGCGCGATGCTCATGCTCGGTCATACCACAGCCTCCTTCAAAAATGGACATCAACAATTAGCACCTAGGCTAATAGAATGTCCAGATGTTAGTTTGCTGGCACGCTAGATACCACGTGGTGGGGTCGCCGTCCGCAGCCAGAGTTTGATGCGTACAACGAGATCTCCGGCTACACGCAACGCGTCCAGGAAGAGATTCTCAAGCGCTGCGATGGAGATCTTGAGCGTCTCGACGAGCTGGTCGAGGAGGCCCAGGAAGGGGTCTTCGACATCCGTCAGCGTGGGGCAGCCTCCCGGTGTCAATTGGTCAATGACATCGTTCAGGGGCGATTTTTGGAGTCCGAGTTCCCCGACCTTGTTAAGTCCGCCGCGCGCATCACTGGCAGCCCGGCGTCGAGATCGTCCATATTGCGCAACGCCGCGACGTCCTTTTGGCGTGCGCTGGCACATATTGACGAGTGAAGGGGCTATGCTGGCGCCAAATTCAGTTCCTGGTCGCTCATCAAACTGGATTTTATGCGACGAGCCGATCGTGCAAAATTCAATCAGCACCCCTGGCTGCTGGGAGCGCTTCGTGGAGCGGAAGATGCCACGTTTGTAGAGGATTCGCCCGTGAACCGTTTTGGGGAATCGGGCACAATGGTAGTGGCTTAATCAAGCGGGCGAGGTGCTCATGGAACTTCGCGCTGAGATTTGATGACGGCGCGAGCCAATATTTTGGATTTCTATCCCGTGACGTGCTTCCTTAAAATTGTAGCCTCATGGTTTGAGGCGTAGTCAATTCGGGCGTTCGTGGGAATTTCTCGCGCCAGATGAACGAAGCAAAATCGGCCTCTTGGCAAACCGAGTTGGTGACCGAGCAGAGCTCGGCGCTATTTCGTGGCGTAATTCCGGGTGTCTGCGCCGCGGGATTGGCGGCGTTAGCCGCGGCAGCCTTGGTCCTGAAAGCACAAAAATGACGGATGAGGCTGTTACCGCCGGCCAAAGAGGGGAATAGACGTTACAGTAGGCTAATGCCGCCGCCAAACGTTCAAGGCCTTTGCACGTGCCTGGCAACGCTCGCGGCGTTGGCTCCGTGCCACGACGTGCGCCAACCATAAAATCTAGCCGACTAATGGACCCAATTGAGAATGAAGAGGATCGTTCAAACTTCGTGAGGCAGACGAAGGGGCTCAGTTTATCAGCCCGGCGATGTCCACGGAGGTTGTTGGTACACCTCCGCGTCGGCTGATCGACAGCCAAGTGTTCGGGTCCTGCTGCGACTGGCGTTTCAGAAAATAGTAACCGGTCGCGTTCCAGGGCCTGATCGCATTGACCAGATTGTCGAGGATGAGGTCGCCCTTGTCGGTCTTGACCGTCAGGATCGTGTGGCCCTCGTTGTTCAGGTCGCGCACGATCGTCATCAGCAGCGCCTGCCGGGGGAAACCTGCTTCCATGAGAAGCTTGCGCTTGTAGAGCGCATAGATCTTGCAGTCGCCCTTGCCGTCCACCGGATAATCCCAATGGTCCATCATCGTGCCCCAATGCTCGAAATTGCTGATGGGCACGATGTAGTTGTTGGCCTTGCGGTTTATCCGCTCAAGGGTGCGCAGGTTCTGCGCGGTCAGCTTGAGGGCCACGGCCGGCAGGGCTGGCACCTTGCATTCTTCCGGCCGGCGGCCGCAGAAATCGACCCAGCCATAGGGAATGCTGGTAGCCCCTCCGACAGGGGCAAAGCTGGCGTCAACGACTGGTCTGTTCGTTGGCGCCATCCTCAGGAGGGTCGCCGATGGCCTGAGCGAGGGGTACCGCGCCTCGGTGGCTGCCGTTCGTTCGAGAGAACCGGCATATGTCAGCGATACAAAGCCGACGAGAAACGAGGCGGCCAGAATAGCAAGCGAGCGCAACATCACCGGTACCGCCACATCAAGAGTTAATGCGAGCGATGCTGCCCAGCGTCACTTTGTTGCCGCGCCTTCACCGCACGGAGGACTGTGCCAGAAGCGCGTTTATTTGAGGGAAAATGGCCAAGTATTATCTTAGTAAAATTCGTGGTCAATAAGCATAAAATTTGAAATATCAAATTGTAAATCTAATTACCTGTCCGCTCTGTTCGAATAATCAGGCGGCGCTCTCAAGACGCATGGCACGTGCGGCGACATCGTGATCGGCGTGGTCTCTTCGGTCATTGCCGAGAAGCCGTGCCAGAGGCGTGACGCCCCCTTCTTGTACCTCGCTACGATAGGACGGGGCGGTCCGCTTGGTCTCGGATCTCGTGTGTTGCGGCCATCCGCGCCAGTGGCCCTTCTGATGGCGGAGGCGTTTGAGCGATTGGCTTGTTGCGTCGCTTCGAAGCGGGTTCGATAAATGGCCTTTTCGGGTATCTCGAATGTCATCAGGTCCCGGTTGTCAGATCGTGCCTGGAAATCATAGAGCGCGCCGATCGACTGGATCGTGCGCCGAAAGGCGGGGTGCACGCTGACGTCGCCGGCCGGTTGGCCGTTGATGTAGACCTGCCTGCCGTCTCTCAGCATCTCGATATGCTGTGCCCCGGTCTTGATCATCTTACCCTCCGCGATAGGTGGTGCTCAATAATCAGTAGTGAATGTCCAGTGGCCAAAGCGGCGCCGTGAACTCGGTTGGCTGCAGCGATGCGTAGCGCCCCTTGCTGAAAACCAACGGCTGCCGGTCGGCGAAGCGACGGAAATGCGTCACCCTGGCAATGAACAGGACATGGTCGCCAGCGGCGTGCCTGGCCCATGGCTCGCAGTCAAACAATGCCGCCGCGCCGGGCAGCACCGGGGCGCCCGAGCGGCCGTGCTCGAACCGCACGCCCTCCCATTTGTTGGAAAGCGGTCGCGCGAAACGGTTGGAGATGTCCTTCTGGTTTTCGGCAATAACATTGATCGCGTAGCTGGCCGCTATCTCCCATAGCGATAGGCTTGCCGAACGGCGATCGATGCTGAACAGGACGAGGGGCGGATCCAGAGACAGCGAGTTGAACGAACTCATCGTCATGCCGAGTTGCTCGCCGTCTGCCAGACAGGTGACGACGCAGACGCCGGTCGGAAACTGCCCCAGTGCCTGCCTGAAGGCACGCCCGTCGAAAGCCGCTTCCTGTTCGATGATCATGTCCGGCACCTTCCGCACCGATCTGTTAAGTCACCGAATCAACTCACCAAAGTCCGTTCCACGCCGCGCACTTGCCGCCTCGTTTCTATGGCCTGTGGCCGCGGGCCTGCGTACGGCTGTCGAACGCGGCGCCCCAGCCCACCGCCATCGGCAGCCGCAAGGCGACGAGGGTCTGCGCCAGATGTTCGGCAACGGCGGCGGCGGCTTGTTCGGGCTGCCCGCTGCGTATGCCCTCGACGATCGCGGCATGCTCGGCGAGCACGCTTTCGGCGCGTCCGCCAGACATCGAGATGGCATGCACGCCCATTCGCAACTGTCGGTCCCGCAAGCTCTCGTAGAAGTTGGCAAGTACCGGATTGCCTGCCGCGCGCACGATGGTGCGATGAAAATCTCGATCGCATCCGAAAAAGGCAACCGGGTCATGCTGCACTTCGAGTTGCTGGGCGATCAGCCTGTCGAGCTCTCCGGCCAGCAGCTCGCCAAAGCCTGCCGCCTGCCGCGCGCACCACTCTTCCACCAGGCCGCGAGCCTGCATGACCGCTTCAATCTCGGCCTCAGCAATCGGCGGCACGTAGGCGCCCTTCTTTGGCACGATCTGCACGAGGCCGTCGGCCTCAAGCCGCAAGAGTGCTTCGCGCACCGGGGTCCGCGACGTTCCCGTTTCGCGGCAGACCTCCGCCTCGGTAAGGAACGTGCCCTCGCGGCTGGGCAAGGTGAGCACATGCTGCTTTAGCCAACGGTAGACCACGTCCTGCGCAGCATCACCGCGTTGCCCGGCGGAAGAGCGTTCTGATTGACGCCGATCACTCATAGGCAAGATGTATACATGTTGTTGATCAGCGTTTCAAGTTGCAAGTTGGATGCTTCGACTGCGGACCAGGCTGAGAGCATTGCGTCGCGCCGCATGTGACCGTGTTCAACAAGTCGACCCCGGAAGGTTCCTCGCTTGCCACGCGAGGTGTTACGCGACATCGCTAAATCCAACAAAGAGCGACCGTCTCAGTGGTAGCGCAAGAAAGTAGAACCGCTGTTTGCGCACCTCAAGCTGGATCTGTTCCGACGACGAGGCCCCAACAGCCGCGCGACGAGTTCCACCTCGCTGCCACCGCCGTTCGGCCCAACGAGGACTTCATCAACTGCACGAGGTGGAGCTTGGACACTAATGGCAGCGACGGGATCAACTGGATTCTGCGACAGGGAACGCCTCGATGAGGCTTGCCGTTGAGGACGTTAGGATCACGCGTCTCAGCTTGAACCCCGCCGCGGTAAGCAGGCTGGCATATTCCTCTTCGGACCGCTCGCGTCCCCCGTTGGTCAGCACGAGTTGCTGCACGTCCAGCATCTTGCCCCACGACGGCGCATTTCCCGGGGCAAGAATATGCTCGATGATCAGAAGCCGGCCATTTTGCCCGATGGCTTTCCTGCAGTTTCGCAGGATGGCGATTGCGTCTTGATCGCCCCAGCCGTGCATGACGCGCCGCATTAGGTAAAGATCGCCCCGCGCAGGCACGCTCCGGAAGAAGTCGCCGCCGACAACAGAACACCTCGTCGCTAGGCCGGCGCGCTCGATCATCGTCTTCGCGCTTTCGGCGACGTGAGGCGTCTCGAAGAGCACGCCACGGGCATTCGGGGCGTGAGCCAGGATCGCGGTGAGCAGCGAACCCTGCCCGCCGCCGACATCGACGATCGTGTCCGGCCACCAATCGTAGGCATCGACGACTACCTTGTTCTCCTGCCGGGCACGATCGGTGATTGCGGCATCGAAGATCGCGGCGGCTTCAGGGTGCGTGCTTAAGTAGTCGTAGAGTCCTGCGCCAAAAACATAAGGGAAGGCCGCTTCACCGGTTTGCACCGCGTGGAGAAGCTCTCCCCATGGGCGCCAGAGCATCTCGTCGCCGAGCATGACCGCGAAGGCGCGCAGGGAGACGGGTGCCGTTGAGCGCAATCCATCGGCGAGCGGCGTGAGGCCGAAACGGCCCTCTGTATCCTCCGCGAAGACGCCCAGGCCTGCCAGCATCCGCAACAGCCTATGAAGAGCCTCGGGATGGGCCCCCGTGACCGTCGCGATCTCGGATGGGGTTTTCGGCCCGCCTTCCAGGACGTCCGCAATACCAAGCTTGGCCGCGACATGCACCGCTTGGCCGATCCAACCTCCGGCCGCCATATAAAGCAGCGTCATGGTCGCGGAGGTATTGCCGTCTTGTCGTGGTACCTTTCCACGCGACATGTCTTCCTCCGCTTGCGGTGCGAGGCTTTCGGGCGAGAATAGCCAGCGGCGACCACGATTAACAGTCCGCAGAGGGGACGAGCGCTGCCGTGCTCGGGCCAGACCTGGCGAATATGTCAGCGGGCAGCCGGCAAGCCAGTCCGCTTCCAGGCTCTTTGCCGCCGTTCCGCTTCTGGCTCCAGAACAGCGAGCAGTCCTGCGTCGGATGTCCGCCAGCGAGGCCTCTGCCGGACGGAACCTTCCCGGTAAGGAGCTAGAGGCAGCGTCAGACGACGACATTCGAAGTCAGAGTGCCGAAGGGAGCTTCCGCTGGCGGCATCGCTTTGATTTCACCTATCCACATCGTTCCGGCCACCCTAAGAGAATGGACTTGGTGAATCGCATCGGAGTGACCGGAGATGGGTGATAGCGTCCAGAAAACCATAACCACCTGGTACGTTGACCCCGACGCGGAAAACCGCATGTCGGACGGCCATGCGCCGATCTGGCGCCATCTCATCGACGTGATGGTCGAACGCGATCTGTCAGAAAAGAGCGTCCTCGATTTCGGCTGCAATCAGGGCGGTCTGCTGCGCCATCTCCATGCCATCAGGCCGTTCCGCAAGGCGCTTGGTGTCGACATCGCGGAACAGTCGATAGCCAGGGCCGAGGCCCTCAAAGGGAATCTTCCTATCCAGTACGCCGTCGGGGGAACGGTCGAGGGCTGGGTCGAGGAATTCGATCTCGCGATAAGCCACGAGGTTATCTACCTCGTCGAGGATATCGACACCCATGCCGCGGATATCTTCAAAGCCCTGAAGCCCGGCGGCGTCTACTACGCTGTCACCGGCTGCCACACCGACAATCCGCTCTGGCCGAAATGGCGCGAACTGGTGGCAAAGCGGACGAATACCGTCGTGCAGGATCGGTCGATTTCCGACTACGGCCGAACGTTCGCCAAGGCGGGTTTCGAGGTTTCCGGCCGGAAGCTGGAATATGATGGGTTCATCCCCTTCGTCGAGGATGGCTGGACGCCGGATTTCGCCGACGCCCTCGACTACTACACCCAGACAAAGATTATCTTTCGTCTCGTCAAACGCCTGGGCTGAGCGCTCGGGCAAGTTCGACGTCGAAATGCGGCGGCTTGTCGGGGCCGACCTCGACGAACTGCCCTTTCACCCTGAATGTCTTTTCGATCAGGCCGCTCTCGGCCAGCGCCCTTGGCTTGCCGTCGAAGCGTAGTTCTCCTTTCTCGAGCAGGGAGATGCGGTCGCTGACGGCAATCGCCTGGTTGATGTCGTGGATCGCCATGACGACCGTCACACCCTTCTCCCGGCTGAGGCGGTGAACAAGATCCAGGACCTCCACCTGATATCCGATATCCAGGAACGACGTCGGTTCGTCGAGCAGCAGAATGCCTGCCTCCTGCGCGAGGGCTGCGGATATCCAGGCGCGCTGCCTTTCGCCGCCGGAGAGCTCCTGGAGCGTTCGGTCCGCCAGACTGGTCAGGCCGGTGCTTTCCAGAGCCCATTCGATGGCCTCCTCATCACGACGCACGTAGGACCGGAAGAGCCCAACATGGGAAAAGCGGCCCTGCCGCACGAGTTGCGCGATCGTCATCTCGCCGGGAGCGGAAGGTTGCTGCGGCAAGAAGGCGAGCTTCCTGGCTATGGCACGACGCGACATCGACGCCACCGGCATACCCTTGATCGCCGCGTGTCCGTCGGCAGGCGTTATGAGGCCGGCAAGCGCTTGCAGGGCCGTGCTTTTGCCTGAACCGTTCGGGCCGATCAGCGCCCGGATTTCGCCTTTCTGCAAGGACAGCTCGAAACTGCTCAGCGCCTGGCGCTGGCCATACCGAACCGACAATTGCGAGCAGGTCAAAGGCATGCGCTTTTCTCACGGAGCTTTGCGGAGCAGGGCGAGCAGCACCGGCACGCCGACCAGTGCCGTGACGACGCCGATCGGCACTTCCTCGGCACCACCAAGCAGGCGGCCGACGAGGTCGCCCAGCGTGACGACAACGGCGCCAAGAGCGACCGTCATGGGAAGAACCAGCGGGAAATGCCGTCCGGCCAGGAACCGCGCCAGATGCGGCACGACCAGCCCCACGAAGACGATGGGCCCGACGACGCCGACGGCGCTTGCCGCAAGCGCGCATGACACTAGGAGCAGAACGGAAAACTGCCGGCGATATGCAAGGCCGAACGAGCGGGCGACAGGAGCATCGAATTGCAGCAGCACCAGCGGGCGATAGATCAAGGGCAGGACAGCCAGGCCTGCGACTGTGAAAGGCAGCAGGAAAAGCGCATGATCCCACGTGCGTGCATAGAGGCTGCCCGAGATCCATTCGAGGATGATCTCGATGCGCGCCGATCCCCAACCTGCTATCAATCCGATGGCGATGGCGTGAAGCACCGCGCCGATGGCGATGCCGCACAGCGTGATCCGTAGTGGGCTGAGTTCGAGCCGGAAGGCAAGCAGGTAGATGATGCCTCCGGCCACCATGCCGCCCACCATTCCGGCCAGCGGCAGCCAAGCTACGGGTAGTTCGGCCACAGTGTTCGAGCCCGGACTGAAGATATAGACGGTGAAAAGCAGGAACAGGGTCACCGTCAGCGTTGCACCCTGCGAAACCCCGATCAGCGAAGGGTCCGCGAGCGGGTTGCGCGTGATCGTCTGCAGGATCAGGCCGGCAACCGCCAGCTGGATTCCGGCAAGCATGCCCGTGAAGATGCGCGGCAGCCTGATTTCAAAGATGATGGAATGTGCCTCCGACGAACCGCTGCCCGTCAGCACCGAGATGACGTCCGCGGCGGGAATGTCTACTACGCCGAGCAACACCGCGGCCACCAGCGACAACAGAACCGATGCGACGGCGGCCGGTAGCAGCCAGAGATTTGATCTGGTCGGCAGCCTGGAGACGCCCGTCATGGGTGCTGCGCCTTGAAGTCGAGCCGGCCGCGCTGGATGAGGTAGATGAAGATCGGTCCGCCCAGCAGTGCCGTTATGATGCCGACGGGCAGTTCCTTTGGAATGACGACGGTGCGGCCGACCAGGTCGGCGCAGGTGACGACCAGCGCTCCGATGGCTGCCGCGAGCGCGATTTCCCAAGCCGTTCCTTTTGGGGCGAGCAGCCGGGTCATGTGCGGGGCCGCAAGGCCGACAAAGGCAACAGGACCTGCGATCGGGGCAACGCCGGCCACAGGCAGGATCGCGAGGATGAGCAGCACGGGTTTCCAAATGTTGAGCTGGAGCCCCATGCCCGCGGCGGCATGGTCGCTCAGCGCAAACATGGCGATCACCCTGTGCAGCGACAGAGCGCCTGCCACGCCAAGCGTCACCCATGGCACCATATGGAGGAGATGTGCCCAGGTCCGCCCTTGAAAGCCGCCCGACAACCAGAACAGAAGGGCTGTGGATTGCGGCCCAGCCAGCAGCAGGACGTAGATCGTGATGGCACCGAGGAACAGCGAAACGCTGATGCCGCCGAGTGCAAGATGCAGCGGGCGTCCGTTGCCGCCGCGCGCCACCCAGAAGGTTACCGCCGCGGCGGTAAGGCCGCCAACCAGGCCAACGAAGGGGTACCAGGCGGACGAAAACCAGGGCAGGAAAACAAAGCACGCCACGATCGGGGCGATGGCTCCCGCGGTTACGCCCGTGATTCCAGGATCGGCGAGCGGATTGCGGGTCAGCGCCTGTAGGAGATAGCCCGAGACGGCCAGACCCGCACCTGCAACCGCGGCGGCGAGGCTTCGGGGCAGCCTCAAGGTCCAAACGAGGATGGATTCGATCTTGCCATCGGGTGCCCAGAGTACGCGCACGACATCGTCGAACGACAACATCCTAGCGCCAGGCATCAGGCCGAGAAGGATGATCGACAGGGTCACGACGACGATGAAGCCGATGGCTATGGAGGATTTCCGTGCGTCCATCGTCGTTGGGTTCGGCGCGTTACTTCTGAGCCTCGGCCGGGATGATCCTGGCGGCTTCCGCCTTCACGTCGACCGCCGGGAACACATCTGGATAGAGATAGTGGGCAGCTTCGCGCAGCACGATCTCACGAGCGATCGGACCGTTCGTCTCCACCCATTGATCGCCGACGTAGAAGACCCGCTTGTTCTTGACCGCGGAGAGCTCCTGCCAGATCGGATTGTTCTCGTGTGGCCGGTCGGGACCGGAATCGTAGATGAAGAGGACTTGCGGGTCCTTTTCGAGCATGGTCTCGAGGCTCAGATCGATGCCGAACTCGCGGCCGGGCGTCATCTTCCCGGCAATGTTGTCGCCGCCGATCGCTGCGACGATGGATGCAGCGGTATTTTCGGTGTGGAAGGCGAAGGGTGTCTGGCCGCCCCACATGATCGCGAAGCGCGGATGCGTGTCCTTCGGCGCTTTGGCGGTGAAGTCCGCCAGGTGAGCGCGAAATTCCTTGTTCAACTGAATGCCGCGCTCAGGATTGCCGAGGATTTTCGACAGTTCGGCGATCTCGCGGTCGCTGCCGTCCAAGAGCTCCATATTATAGGCAACGTACGGCGCGATCTTTCCGAGTTGGGGTGCATTGCCGACGGTGTAGCGGCGGATGGCAACGATCAGATCGGGCTTTGCCTCCGAGAGGAGTTCGAGGTTCGGTTTGGCGCGTTGGCCGATCTGCTTCATGTCCTTGGTCAGGCCGAGCAGGAAATCGGGCTCACGTCCGGCCGTCATATAGGTGCTCGCCACAGGCTTGATGCCGAGAGCGAGCGCTACGTCATCCGCGAAATAGGAAATGGAGGCGATGCGCTTCGGCTGAGCCGGAACCTGCACAGTGACTCCGCGATCGTCGGTTACGGTCAGGGTCTTGGCGTCCTGCGCACCGGCGGGGCCAGCCAGTACCACGGCCAGCAGGCCGAAAAGAGGTGCCATCCTTGGTGCGTTCGCCATCGCAATGCCCTCCGCATGAATACTGGCATCGCTTTAGTCATTAAAGAGGAGTATCGCAATCCACTTTTGGTGTCTTCGTCGTTAAATCGAGGACGCGCGTCCGCTGGGGCGCGCTGCAAACTCACTTTCCACCGAACTGGCATCCTCCATCTCCAATCTGGCGAGTCTGATTTGCGATCACGTTCGGTGAAGTAAAGGCGTCTCAAGGGAAAGGGGGCTATAGCGTAGAGCAGCGTACACAAAGGCGCGTCTGCTTTGCGCCCTCATTCCAGCCATTCGGAGCAGCTTGGCAAATTCCCAAAAGCGGCCATGGCCTTAACGCCACGCGTAAAGAACCGCGAGCGCTCCGAAAACGACCGGAAGATTTACCTCTTAGTATCGTGGGGTGCCAGTGGCGGCAGGTTGGGCTGTTAAACCGCCCGCAGAGCGCCTTCTGCGCTCCAAGATCTTTGTCCTCTTTTGCACTGCGAACAGTCGACGGAAAAATGGTAGCGCTTCATGCGCCGGATAAGTCCGCCGGCCCCAGATAGGTGATGTCGATCCTTCCTACGTCCTGAGCCACCTGGGCGCGCAACAGCCCAATCCTTCCCGGGTTGAGCGCGGCTTGCACAGTGCCTAGCAGTGCGCCGTCCGCAGCGAGCACTCGCGGCTGACCACCCCAATGATGAACCTGCACCAATGTGCCCGAAGGCGGCGGCGCAACGAGCCATGTGACGTTTGCCCAGTATCGACGATCTGCCCAGGTACGATTCTCGGGAGGCGTGAAGCTCTGCACGAAATCCGTCCACATGGCTTTGGTCTCCGCGGTCGGCCAATCCGGCTGCGCGCTCCGCGCCGTTACGGCTTCCGAATTGAGCCACAGTCGAAGCTCCTGCCCAGTCTGGAAAGCAGCGCCTGTGTCGGTGACAGCCTTGATTGCGGCGAGCCTGGAATTGAAGCCAGCTTGAATGAGGATCGACGCGGAACGGTTTAGCGTGCCGGTTTCGACGGCCGGAACGGCGAGACCAAGCTCATGGTCCTCGAGGGGAAGATCGAAAACACCGACTGTGTCGGCATTTGCGGATGCGCGGACGCGGATCGCCTCCATGGCCCAGGGAAGGCGATAAACCAGACCTCCCTCGATGAACTGCAGCGTCTCCGATTCTTGACCGGCAGCGATGCCGGCAAGCGGTTGACCAAGGAGCCATGCGCGCAAGATGTCTCGCCAATTTGCGGGCATGGGGTCCGGCGTGAAAGGGTAGAAGGTGAAGACCCGCTCAGCCAGCGCCGTGATTGCGACGATCGCAGGCTCGGCGTTACCCTCAGAAATAGCCCCGTTTGCCTGAATCAGGAGAAGGTTTGCCTCTGCGGCGATCGCGTCGAGCGCATGTCCAGTCGTGAGCCCGACTCCAGCCAGAAAATACCCCCGCCGACGCGCTGCCGTTGACTGGCCCCAGATAAGCCGGCTGCGGGATACAAGTCCCGCCGTGAGGGCCTGTCTCACCTGCTCGTTCTGACGGAGTAGGCGCCGTTGCCAGAGGGAAGACTGAAGGATGTCGTCCAGCGCGGCCTCAATCCCCTCGTCAGGGATGTCATTTTCGCCGATTAAGCTGAGGATAGCAGTGTCGAGCGTTGCCACATGCCTCTCCCAATCGGCAAGAGCGCGCTCGCGATCTTCAGGCTCCTCGTTCGCAACCTCAGGGAAAGTCCAGGCCGCGGCGTTGTTGACGACGTAGTCGATGAGTTGATTGAGATCGCCTCCGATCCGAGCGTGCATGCGGGACAAAAGCGTCCAAACCAGAAGCGCCAGCCCGCTTTCCATGTTCCGTGCGCCGAGATCATTGATGAGCTCTTCCCAGTTGCGCCGCTTCTTCGCGATGTCGTCAAACATCGGAAAAAGCACAATACCTTCGACATCGACATAGGCACGGCCCGCCCGGCCGATGACATTCTTGAATTCAGAGATTTCAATCTTCTGGCCATTGCGATGGAGGGAGTGCATCACGACGGCCGTGGCCGAGAGGTTCAGACCCTGCGCCAGGGTCGGCGAGGAGATCGTTACCTTGAGCACATTATCGCGTAGCAGACGTTCCACCTCCTTGCGGTACGCGGTCGGCAACGCGCCGTGATGCAGTGCAACGCCAAGGCGAAGGCATTTGAGGATCGCGCTGTTCGGCCCTAACCATTCCTCGCCCAGTGCGATTGCGGTGTTGAGAACGGCAGGATCGGCTTCGAGCAGCGAGCGCAACGCCCCGCGTTCATGAAGATCAACGATCACGTCGGCGAACGGCTCAACGCTTCGCCGCTCGGGACAAAAGATCAAGACCGTCTGCCCGTCCTCGTTCAGCCGCCACGCCGTCGCCAGGCAGAGTTCGCGTTGGTTGTCGGGAAAGAGGCGTGTTCGGCGACGCTTCGGCGGAATCCAGTTCGGCGGCGCTTCGCCAGTGAGGAAGCGCTGTACCCAGGGGCGTTCGTCGCCAACGCGAAGGTTTAACCGCGCAGTGGGCGATGTCCACACAACCTCCCCAAACCGCAACCGTGTCGGACGCCAGTCATTCTTGATCAATCCGCCGGGATGATCGCGGCGCAGCCATGCCGCGAAATCGTCGAGCTGATCACCGTCAGGTAGGATCGCCGAGAGGCATACAATCCGCCGCTCGTGCGCATCGGGGCGGCGAAGCAGCCGTTGGATCTGTACTTCGTAGCGCACCTCGCGCTCATTCAGGCCGATCATGTGGCCTTCGTCGAAAACGAGCAGCCCGACGTCGTCGAGAAGGGACGGATCGTTGCGCAGAGCGAAGTCGAGTTTCTCCGGCGTCGCCACCACTATGTCTCGCTCTCGGATTGCGTCTTCGTCGAAGCCACTGACACCAATGCTGCCGTACAGCGCCGAGATCGTCTTCCCGAGCGGGCCGAAGGTCCGCTGCAGCGTGGTTTCCGTCTGGGCGGAGAGGGCGCGGAGCGGCGTGACGAACACGACGCGCCGGCCGCCGGCCAGGCAGCGCAGGATGCACAATTCCGCAACGCGGGTCTTGCCTGCGCTTGTCGGCAGCGAGACCACTAGATCGTCGGATTGATCGACGGCGCGGGCTGCGGCCTCGACCTGCGACGGCCAAAGATCGACCTCCGCTTTTGGACGCCTTTGCAACAGCGCAATGAACAGTTCGCGAAGCCGGGGCCAATCGGCCGCCTCGCCGCCGGCGGACTGGAGTGGGACCTTCTCATGGAAGGTGCTCGACCAAAGATCCGAAAGAAGGTGGATCGCAATGCGATGTGCCCACCATTGCGGCAGCAAATTCAGCTCGCTGCAGATGGAGAGACTCACTTGAAGTCGCTCCAATGCCTGATCGACAAGGCCCCGCTCACCCCGTTCTAGGGCCAGAACGAACAGGGACATCGACGCCAGAAAGGCATCGGTAAGCGCCGTGTCCAGCCCGGCAAAGACGAAGTCATTGCCTTCGTCATTTGGATCGGCCGCTGCTTCGATCTCATCGAGGTTGGCCTGGATTGCTGCAGCGATCCGGGCATCGCTTCCTTGGCCGGAAACCCGGTAGTCGAGGATGCTGGCATTGAGAGCCGCGAAATTCCGCCGCATTAACTGTGCGAGCACCCGCTCGATCGGCGAGAAGTTTTCATCAGCTTCGACAATCGCAAGCAGCGAGTAGGCGCGAGCGGAGAGGTGAGCCAGGTGATAACTCGCTGCTGCCATTACGAAGTGGAAGTCGCGATCGACTTCATCACGGTTGCCCTTGGCGATGACCGCTTCCAGTGCCGTGGCGGCCTGCTCGAAAGCGGTTCGCGCCTGGGCGGCGTCACCTCCGAGTTCACGGAGGCGAAGCCCGAGCCCAAGGAGCGCGTAGCCATAAGAATGGAGGTCGTGGCTGAGCTGGGGTGCGAAGGGAGGCGCGTCCGGTGGCAAGACACCATCGCGCCAAATGATCGCCCGCGCTTGTCCGCGCGCGATGAGGCGCCCACGGAAGCCTGCGGACGCGGCTAAATTGATGTCTGCGACAATAGCATCAGGCGTGGTTGGCATTGGCGATCACCTGATCGTACACGGCACCGATGAATGCGGCATGGCCGTCGACGCGAAGGCCGACTCCCCATTGGTTGACGGCGCCCGGATAAGCTTGAAGTGAGGCCGTGAGCATCGCTTCCGGAGAATTCCCGGAGAACGTGAAAAGCAGGTGCCTCACGCTCGCCGTCGGGATTCCGTGTTTGAGCAACGCATCGTCAATTGCGTCTGCCAACGGGAGATTGCCGAGTTCAAGCAAGCGCGCGGAGATGTATGACAGCGCGTGCCCAGAAGGTAGTCCGCCATCCTTCTCCAAATTGGCTCGAGCTTCAGCCACGACCTGGGCGGTGAGGGTTGCCCGGCTCTTGGCCTCGGTTTTCAGGAAGCGCAATAGCTGTGTTTGCGGATCTTGCAGGATGCCAATCACATCTTCGCCACGCATCGCCATGTTGCGATGATCCTTCCAGCGCAGCCGCTTGATAGGTGCGTGATAGCCGCCGCTATGGGCATCGATCCATTCGGTGGCATAAATCTCGCCAAGATCGCCCGAACGTATGGCTTTCGTCGTTGGGAGTTTGCCCTCGATCAACGAGGCCGCTGCAGGCTTCCCAAGTCGTCGAAGCGCACGCGCCATATGCTCTTCGGAAGCGTAGTGGCTTGGGACAACCGCCGCTGTTGCCTGAATGCCGGTTACAAGCTGGGGCACCTGCCCGGTCATCACTCGTCGAAAATGATTGCCGACCTGTCCGTCGGCTGAAGCGCACCAATCGTTGAATTGCACCATCTGCATCCCCCTCTCGGAGATATTTTCGGAAGAGGCTGTGGAGGTCAACAAAAGGCGGATCCGGATCGGTATTCCTTCGGCTATGAAATCGACTTGCCCCTCGCCGGACAGGTTCGCAATGACACGGCCGCGCTTCATTCCGATGTTGCTGGATTTCGGCGCTTCAGCCATTCTTGCCAACCTCTTGAAGTAGCGGCCTCATTAATTCTAAACTTTGCTCGGCGCGGTATTACGCACGGATGGCAAACTTCAAATCACTGCAGATGCAACTCCTCGACGACCTGCTCTGGATGGGAGGAGGCTATGTCCTGAAGTTCTCGGACCGAACTTTTGCGGAATTCTTCCGGGAGGAGCTCGAACTCGACATCGACGATCCCTTGTGGTCGGTCCAGGGCGGCTCCAAAGGAAAGAGGATGCGGTGCTTCCTGCAGACGGCGCCGAGGTCTCAGGTTGCCCAGGCTCTCAATACGCTATGGGACTATCGCATAGCAGCGATGGAGCGTGACGGCGTGAAGGAATCGATCTCCGACGTCCATACCAAAATGGCTGCTCTCATGCAGTCGATCGGATCTACGTGGAAACACGGTAAACCCAGTTCATCGTCGAAGTTTTCTGCGGCTGTGGCGGTTCCTTCTGAGATTATTTCAGGTCTGATATCCAGGTTTACGGCGCTCATGGCTATGACTGACGTCCAGCGAAGGGGATATGCATTCGAAACGTTCCTGCGCGATCTCTTCAACACCTACGGCATGGAGGCCAGGGATCCGTTCCGCATCCGGGGCGAACAGATCGACGGTAGTTTCCAGCTTGAAGGGTCAACCTATCTCCTCGAGGCTAAATGGCAGAACGAGTGTGCCGATGCTGCCGCACTGCGAGCGTTTCACGGAAAGGTTGAGGAGAAGGCGGCCTGGGGTCGAGGCCTTATGATCAGCTACAGCGGATTTACGGAAAACGGACTCTTTGCTTTCGGTCGCGGAAAGAAGATCGTCTGTATGGATGGCCGCGACATTTATGAAGCGCTGCAACATGCGATTCCACTGGACCGCGTGATCGCCGAGAAAGCCAGACAAGCGGCCTCAAACGGCACCATATTTCGACGAGTCAGCGATCTGATCGACACGTTGCTGCGATAGGGACGGAGCCCGTATGGCGATCGCAGAAAACATGTAGTCGGAATGGGAAGAGCATCTGATCACGTTGCCGCACGATGCCCGCAGAAACACTGACGGCCACGCTTTCACCGACCTATCATGTGGTTCATTTGGGCGGCGCGGGGAATACCGAAGACGGGAGATGATGTAACGCAGGTCAACGTTCCTACTCCCCTTAGCGAGCGATAGCCGGCAATTTCCGCCAATAAAGTTGGCTGCAGAACGGCAGCTTGTCGCCAACGTCGGCCAATACCCGACGGTCCGCTGGCGGCCCCGTTGCGGACAACAGCTCGGTCGTTGCGCGGATTCCTATGCACACTTGAGACGGGTGGTCTGGCAAGATGGACAAGATCGCGAGCTTGAGTTCGGGAAGTTTTCTGAGCGAATGAGAGGAATTGGAAGGCGATAATGACCGCTCGTCGGAGGCGGACAGCCCCGCGTCCCGGCTTCGTAGTCGCGTACTGACGCTCCTTAGACCGCCTTGTTGAACCGATCTCGCGGACGCGAATTTGCTTCGAAGCCCCGCCAGCTGAATTGCAGCCGCGGATGTCGGGACTTCTACGCTTTATGCGCTGCATTCTCTATTGCCGCCCTTCCGGCGGCACTCGTCTCTACTGCTCTGGCGAATACAAATGCTGATTTATGGGCTGATCAGTATGGACTAGCCATTGCCCGCGTACCTCGTGGGACACGCGAAGCGATCTACATGCCGAGTCCATCCGCATTTCTGCAACGCGGGCCTCATAGGGGGACGGCCCAATTCAGATAACTATCCTAGGTTCACTTCCGATCATCCGTCATAAGACCTGCTTCGACCAATCGACGGAATGCTTCCGATCTACTGGGAAGATCAGGTTGCATCCGACGCCACTCGTCTATGCGCACGAGCAGTTCGGTCGACAACCGCAGCTCAAAACGCTCCGTTTTGGACTCACTTGAATTTGGCACGTTTGACAACAGTTTGTCCGTAATGTACGGTATGTACGTAATTTATGGTTCGCAGTTACAGCCGAACGACGTGCTTGCATCACGCCGCTCAGCCTAACCACCCCAAGCCGTCTGGAGCTCGGATCATGGCCGATTCCGACAATACCACGACTTTGTCTCTCGTCACCCGCAGGAAGGCAAGCGCGGGATGGGCGGCTACGGCGCTCTTGTGCAACAATTTGGCGGTTGAGCAATCGTCCGATCCCGCTGCTGTCGTGTGGAGGAAATGGCGCGCGGCTCACACGGAGGCTGGTCGGCTCTGCCGGCATCAGCAGCGCCTCGAGGCTGATCGGAATTCCGGGGCAGGGGACGATAGTGACTACGCGGCAGCGTTACGGGCCGAGAGCGAGGCTGGTGAGCATGCGATGGACCTGCTCGGAGCGTTGTCCGAGACGCCGGCTGCGTCGCTTGCCGGTGTCGCGGCCAAACTGGATGCGGTGCTTAGCGAAGGAGAGCCCTGTGGGGGCGATGCCGAGTTTCCCTGGCCGCAGTTACGATCGGCCCTTGAAGACCTCATTCGCATCGGCCGGCTGGGTGAGCCGCAGTTTTCGGACGGAGCGGCGCGGCAGGCAGGAATAGGCAGTTCGGCATGACATGGCCCGCTTGGCAGGAGGGTCAGGCCCTCGGGTCCAGGAGCCGGACACCTTCGCCTTTTTGACCGACGGACAGGAATTCGACGCCGGCTTTCATCAGAGCCGACTCGATCGATTGCAAGGTGCTGATGCGTGAATCGACCTTGCCGTTCTCCAGCCGGGCGAGGGCGTTGACCGAAACGATCGCCTTGTCTGCGAGCTCCTGCTGCGACCAACCAAGCAAAGCCCGCGCGGCTCGAATCTGTCGTGGACTGACCATGTCGCCACAATCGACAGGCCGAGAGTCTTCGCCACATATAGGGTTATTTTCATCCTCTTAAGGTGTAATAACTGGCGCTTGGGATGAGTGGCTAACGATTAAGGCCTTGGTCGGGGAGGGACTGTTGGAGCAAAGACGGGCCTTGCCGAAACCCAAACGCCTTGGCCGTTTCCAGGCTGGAGCGCAGATCAACGCTGGAAGCGGGCCGCATCCTGCCGACCAGCATGTCGGCAGGCAGATCGCGACGGTCCGCGTTCAGTCGGATATCTCGCAGGCGCAGCTCGCCCGCTCCATCGGCATCAGCTTCCAGCAGCTTCAGAAATACGAGAATGCGCGCAACCGGGTCAGCGCTTCCATGCTCTACGAGATCGGCAGGTCGCTGGATGTTCCCGCCGGCCGCTTCTTCCAGGGCCTGCCTGGCAATGGCGAGGCCACTGCCGCGGCTGCGCCTCTGCCGGTCGACGAGCGGCTGGAGTTCATCGCCAGCGCGGAGGGGCGGCGCCTGATCGAGGGGCTCATGCAACTGCCGCCGCGCGTGCGCGGCCGCGTGTCGTCATTGATTGCCGCGTTGGGCGAAGAGATCGCTGCGGGGCTGCGGGAAAGCTAGCGCACCCACCCTTGGCGTGTCATGTCAGTAAGGGCTCTTCGGTCTTGATCAGCCGAACTTTCGCGCTGCGGCGAGCGCGATCCGGGCTGATGTTCCCGAGATCGCAATCTCCGTGCCGAAGGCACGCGAGCGCGCCGCAAAGCCCTGCAGAATCTCTCTCGCGGTATCGCCCGTAGCAGTCAGTGGAACCAGGCGGCTCGATGTGCGCGGCGCGTTATCATCGCCGATCACGACGGGCAGCAGGTCGATACTGTCGAGATTTCCGTTGCTGTCGTAATGGCAGGCCGCGACAAGGCTTTGCCAGACTTCCGGCGCGCTCCACTCCGTTTCCTCAGGCGGCACGTGGAACAGGAAATTTCCAAGACCGTAGAAGAGCGGTGCGCCGTTATAGAGTTCCACGGCCTGAAGCACCGGCGCCCCGTGGCTGACAAACAGGCTGGCGCCGGCGTCTATGCAGAGGCGCGCAAAACCCTGCACCCAGTGCGGAACCTCCTGCCAACCCGGTTCCCAATGGTGGTGATGCAGATAGGCCATGACGAAGTCGCCACGCGCTGCCGCGAGCCGGATCGCGGCGAGATGGCTGTCGGCACTCTCCCGGTCGATCTCGATGACCCGGCCGCGGCTCGTGGCTCGCTTGAAGATCGTGCCGTAGAAATTGAGCTCGCTGTCATCGGCCACCATCGGATCGTCTGGCTGCGCGTAATTGGCCAGTTCCAGCGCGGACATCTGGAGCTGCCTGCCCAGCATCGCCAGCCAGTCGAACTCGTCGTCCGTCACCCCGATCTTGCGCGAGGCCTTGAGCCGGTTCACGCCTGGGCGCGCGGGACGCGCGGCCGTCCGGTTTCCCGCATACATATTGGCTGGTCCAGGTCCGGCATCGATCGCAAAAAGCGTCACGTCCCGGCCGCCCAGACGCTGGCGCCCCGGCTTCATGGCGTCCGTTTCGTCGGTTCCGATTCCGGCATGGAGGAAGCCGCGCGCCCAGACATCCCCCAATGTGGAAAGAACGCCGGCCGGTCCGAGATCGAAGGCGTGGTTGTTCGCCAGGGCGAGCGTGTTGAAACCCATCGTTTGCAACGCGTCCAGAACCTGCGGCCTGGAATAGTCGAAATACCTCCCCTTGGTCGGCCACCCGCCATATTGCCCGAGGATGGTCGATTCAAAATTGGTGAAGACGACATCGCCTTGCTCAAGGAAGTCCAGGACCTCCAGGAACCGCCCGTCCCGGATATCAGACACGTCCGTCTTGATCAGCGATTGGCCTGTCACAGCCACGCAGAAGGAATCCTTCATTGAACCAGCCTTGTCATGGATGAGGTGAGGGACGCCGCGATGTTCAGCGGCGCGTGCCGATGCGGCGGTCGATGGCGGGCTATTGCGATATGGCCGGTGCGATATCGGTCTTGAACCATTTCTGGCTCAACGCCTTGATCGTTCCATCCCTGACCGCACCGTCGATCGCCGTGTTGAACCTGGCGAGCAGTTTGCCGTCGTCTTTGCGTATGCCGGCACCGACGCCTGGACCCCACAGGCCGCCATTCACCTGCGGACCGAAGAAGGTCACACCGGCACCCTCGGGCGTCTCCAGGAAATCACGCCATGTGAAATAGTCGGCCAGGCCGCCGTCGACCCTGCCGGCCGCCAGATCGAGCTTGAGGTTGTCCAGGCTGTCATAGCTGCGGAGTGTGACGACATCGCCGAAGAGCTCCTTCAGCACCGCCTCCGAATTCGAAGAGCGCAGCACGCCCATCGTCTTTCCGCTCAGCGTTGCGTGCAGCCGTTCGATGGTGGCCTTTCCCTTATCGTCGACGGCGGACAGGTTGAGCCTCTGTTTGATGTCGCCCGGATCGAGTTGCAGTTCCTTGCGGATGACCAGCTGGTTGTAGCCGGCGGCGTAGGGGTTGGAGAATGCGATCGACTTCTTGCGTTTTTCCGTGATCGCCATGCCGGACATGATCACATCGTATTTGCCCACGAGCAGGGCAGGGATGATGCCGTCCCAGTCCTGGGCAACGAACCTGCATTCGGCCTTGATGCGGCGGCACAGTTCGCGGCCGACATCGATGTCGTAGCCGTAGAGCTCACCTTTCTCATTGGTTCCGTCCCAGGGCGGCGACGCGCCCTCGGTGGCAATCGTGATCACCCGTGGATCCTCCGCTCGGGCGGTCAATGCCGGCATCATGCAAGCGACAAACACCGTACCGGCCAAAACCATGCGCATAGGGCACCCCTCTTCGTTTCGTTGGAAATCAGGAAAGCTTGGGATCACGGCGTCGTGACCCCGGCATCGGGCAGGGCGGGCGCCAGGCGCGAGCCGCGTCTTTGTCGGCGACTGCCGTCAGTGGCGAGATGGCGTTCGAGGAACCGGATTGCCTTCACGACAACCGATGTCAGCAAAAGGTAGATGGCGCCGGCGACGATGAAGATCTCGTAGGGCGCGAAGGTCGTGGACACCATCTGCCGCGCCATGCCGGTGACTTCCAGCAGCGTTACGGTGCTGGCAAGCGACGAGCCCTTGATCATGCTCACCACCTCGTTGCCGTAGGCCGGCAGCGAGATCCGCAACGCAATTGGAAAGGTGACGAGACGGGCGATCTGGAAGCGTTTCAGGCCGAGCGTCGCAGCCGCTTCCGTCATCCCCTTGGGCACCGACTGGAGACCGCGGCACAGGATCTCGGTGGTGTGCGCCGCGCTGTTCAACGAAAAGGTCAGCAGCGCGCACCAGAACGGGTCTCGCAGGACGACCCAGAAGATGCTTGTCCGCACCGCCTCGATCTGGCCGAGGCCGTAATAGACGAGGAACAGCTGCACCAGCATCGGCGTGCCACGGAAGACGTAGGTGTAGGCGAGCACGCTGAGCGACAGGGCAGGGCGGGCGAAAGCACGCACGAAGGCGAGCGGCACAGAGATTACAAAGCCCGTCGCCAGCGCCAGGATCGTCAGGGTGAGCGTGAGCCTCAGGCCGGAAGACAGAACCACGACGGCCTCGATCATCATACTGAGGTCCATGATGGCTCCTCCCTATCGATCAAGGGCTGGGTAGCGCCGCTCGGCCAGGCGGACCGACAGCAGCGTTGCCGTCGTCAGGCTGAGATAGAGCGCCGATGCCGCGAGATAGAAGGCGAGGGGAGCCCGCATCGAGCCCGCGCCGACAAAGGCGACGCGCATGACGTCCGTCAGTCCGATGACCGAAACCAGGGCGGTGTCCTTGAACAGCGAGATCCAGAGATTGCCGTAGGCGGGCAGGGCGAGCCGCCACATCTGTGGCGTGATCACCAGAAGCCATCGCTGCCAGGCGCTGAGCCCGAGAGACTTCGCCGCCTCGGCCTGGCCGGCGGGGATCGCCGCAATGGCGCCTCGGAACACTTCGGTGACGTAGCCGCTGAAGACGACCGAGAGTGCGACAATGCCGGCACTGAATGCATTGACCTCGACATACTGGCCGGTGACCGCGCTGGCGAGCGCCGTCCCGCCGAAGAAGATAAGCAGGATGATGACGAGTTCCGGGACGCCACGGACGACGGTCGTGTAGACCGTGATCGGGGCGGCCACCCGGGAGTCGGCGCTGGTCTTCGCAATGGCCAGCGCCAGTCCAAGCGTAGTCCCCACGACCCCGCTGACCAGAGCCAGCCCAACCGTGATCGCGAACGCGCCAAAGAACTGGCTCGCGAAGCCGCTCATTACCTGCCTCTGTTGCTGTTCTTTTTTCGAATGAACCCAGATCACGGTCTGGATTGCTTGATCGCCAATCTGAGGTTGCAGTTCTTAATTGTATTACCTTAAGATTAACTTTGCCTCATCAGGTCACGATATCGCCTGGAGATCGCAATTCAATCTATAAATTCAACTATTTGCACTATAACGAGCGATTATATAATTGGAGAGTATCTATGGATATTTGGAGATGTCTTCGCGGCCGGCCCGGCTTTGGCGCGGATGCCTGCGAGGCGCAGGCCAGTCTCTGGGCGATGCCGGCTGTGTGCCGTTAGGCCCCCACTTGTGTTGCCGAGGGCCGGTTCAATCCCTGGAACGCTCGAGCATCAGTGTCTGTGGGTCGGTTTCCAGCACCTGGGCGATCCGCTCGACAACGCTCAGGCTGGGGTTGCGCTGCCCTCGCTCGATCCCGCCCATATAGCTGTAGGCGAGGTCGGCTTCGGCGGCGAGCGCTTCGAGAGTCATTTTGCGCTGCAGACGGACCCTGCGCACATTTGCTCCGAATATCTCCACCAGCCGCATGCGCGCATAGCGATAAGCAAACGGTGGACTTTACCAGTCACTATAATGACTATAGTGTGAGGGATTCGAGATTGTTTCCAGCAGGTTACAGCTTCCATGCTGGGTCGTCGGCGGATCGACGCCCGACCGGGCCGGTTTCTCAGGAACGCGCGAAATGGAGTTGTTGCACAACGGATTGAAGCTGCGGCAGCTGCAGGTCTTTCGCGAAGTGCTGCGTGCCGGCTCGACCAGACGCGCCGCAGCCGCGCTTGGCGTCAGTCAGCCGGCGATCAGCCAGCACGTCAAGCAGCTGGAGGCCACGCTTGGCATTGCCCTGTTCGAACGCTCGACCAATCGCATCCAGCCTTTGCCCACAGCATGGGAATTGCTGCGCAACGTCGAGCTGGCGCTGAACTCCCTCGAACGGCTGGAAGCGTCGATCTTCGCGATGAAGAATGACGGCCGCCAGCGCATCGCCATCGCCACCCCCGCCGTTTTCGGTTTTGTCACCCTCCCCAAGGTGGTTGCGATCATCCGCGCGAAAACCAGCTCGAATGTCCGGACGATCTCAGGGACCTACGACCAGATCGGCGAGCACATCCTCGCCGGTCGCGCCGATCTCGGAATATCGCGGCTCCCCGTCGACCCGCGGCTGTTCGATTGGGCGCCGCTCGGATCGGCGCGTAATGTCTGCGTGTTTCATCCGGGCCATCGTTTCTCGAGACAGGAGCGCGTCGAGACAAACGACCTGGCGGGCGAAACGATCGTGGACATCGATCCACGCTTCGCATCGCATCAGATGAACATGAACGCGCTGCGCTTCGAAGGCATCGAGCCGGACATACTGGTCGAATACGATTCCAGCGGCCACGAAGCGGGTTTCGTTTCGGCAGGACTTGGGGTTTCGATCAGCAACGAAATCCTGGCGCGCGAATATGCGGCATTCGGCCTGCAGGCACGGCCCGTGGAACCCTCGGCGCTCTATCACTACGTCGCGATCTGGCAGAAAGGCCGGGTGTTCCCGGATGCTCTGAAGATTTCTCTGGAGGCGATCCTGTCAACCTTCGCCGCTTCGGCGTGTGGCGATTGAAGACGCCAGTTCTCAGGCATCGATCACCCGCCGCCTCGATCGGATATTTTCGTCCCGTTCCCCGCGCAGAAGCGACTGAACGAACAGGATGCCGCAACCCTTCGACTAGGATATTATGGCTCGCTAGGCCGAACAAGGCTGCTGGCTACGAGGAAAGCGTCGTACGGTCCAACACCTGGGGCGACGGTCATGAAAGCAATTTGAGGATTTACGACCGGCAGCTTGATTGCGGGCTCGATGCCGATCGCCGGTTGCAAGATACCTGGTCGAGTGGGAAGACCGATAACTCCGTGCTCGCGAGCGTGCGGTCAGAAACGACAAGCGAGCCTGGCCATCTTAGGTGAAATGCCCGGCGGAACGCCATCAGCGCCCGCGAGCGGACGCGGTGCAACTTTTTGGGTGCCACCAAGATCTTGTTTTGCGACGCCAGGTCGTGTCGGAACGTCGCTGGTGCTACGAGTGCGGCATCGCCACCTTGATCAGGAATAACATCCGCGTTCGCGGGCAAGGCGTCGCACAAGAGCCAGAACGATATCGATGGTCGGCGTTGAATGGCCAGTCAGACGGCCAAGCTCTTGCACCGCCGTTACCAGGGCATCGATTTCCAACGGTCGGCCGCGCTCCAGGTCCTGCAGCATCGAGGTCTTGTGCTCGCCAACATCACCAGCGCCTTTGATGCGCCGATCGACCGACACGGGAAAACGAACTCCCAGGCTTTCCCCGATCGCCCGCGCTTCCAACATCATGGTACGGGCAAGGGCGCGTGTTGCGTCGTCGCCGACGATGGTTGCAAGTGTACTGCCGGTGAGTGCCGAGATCGGATTGAAGGAGAGATTGCCCCAGAGCTTGACCCAGATCTCGCTGCGTATGTCGTCGCGGACTGGTGACTGCAGCCCGGCTTTCACCAATTCAGCGGCGAGGCGGATGACGCGATCGCTCTTCTCACCTGAAGGCTCGCCAAGTGAGAAGCGGGTGCCTTCGACATGGCGGATCAGGCCCGGCGCCTCCACCTCGACAGCGGGATAGACGACTGAGCCGATCACACGTTCCGGACCGATACCGCGCCAGATCATGCCACCTGGGTCGACGGCATCGATCCTTGTACCTTCGAGCGTTTCACCGCACTTGTAAAAATACCACCAAGGCACGCCGTTCTGCATGGTGACGACGGCGGTGTTGGGTCCGAGCAGTGGCGCGATCTGGTCAAGAGCCGGCGCCAGGGAATGAGCCTTCAGCGCCAGTACGACGTAGTCCTGAACGCCGAGTTCTTCTGCCTGTGCCGCCGCCCTAACCTGCGTGCTCGTTTCCTTGCCGGCCTCGATTAAGCGAAGACCGCTGTCCCTGATCGCGTCAAGATGCGCTCCGCGCGCCACGATCGAAAGGTCGACCGCGCCTGTAATCCCGAGCTTGGCGGCAACATAGCCGCCTATCGCGCCAGCGCCGAACACGGTGACACGCATCAGTCGAGACCGAGCTTACTGGCGAGACCGATGCGCTGCAGCTTGCCGGTCGCTCCCTTCGGGATTTCCTCCAGGATAATGACCTTGCTCGGCACCTTGAAGTCGGCAAGTCGCGTCATGGCGAAAGCCCGAATATCAGCCTCGTTTGCGTTCTGCCCCTCGCGTAAGACTATCGCCGCCGCGACCTCCTCGCCGAGCCTCTCGTGTGGCACGGCGAAAGTCACGACTTGAGCTACCGCAGGATGGTCCATCAGCACGCTGTCCACCTCCAGCGGGGAGATTTTTTCCCCGCCGCGGTTGATGATTTCCTTGAGACGCCCGGTGACGCGCAGATAATTCTCACCGTCCAGCACACCCTGATCGCCAGTGTGAAACCACCCATGAGCGAAAGCGCTGGCATTGGCATCCTGGTTCTTTTCGTAGCCTAGGGTTACGTTCGGGCCACGAATGACAATCTCTCCTACTTCACCTTGCGGCAGCAATTGTCCGTCCAAGGCCATGATGGCTATTTCTGGACCTGCAGCGATACCGACGCTGCCTGGCTTACGCTTGCTGGGCGGCAGTGGGTTGGATGCCATCTGGTGTGTGGCCTCCGTCATGCCGTAGGATTCGATGACAGGGCAACCGAAGGTCGTTTCCAATTCCGCCATGACTTGCGGCGGGAGGGACGCGGAGCACGAACGGATGAAGCGCAATTTCGCCGCTGCAAGCCCATCGGCGTTGCGTGCCGCTCTGAGCAAGATCGCTTGATGCATCGTCGGTACTGCCGTGTACCAGCTTGGGTGCGCCTCGTTCAGCCACTGGAAAAAGCGCAACGCGTTGAAGCCCGGCGTGCAGAAGACGCCACCGCCTGCCGCGAGCGAGGAAAGTACCGCGGCGATCAGTCCATGGATATGGAAGAGCGGCATGATGTTGAGGCAGCGATCGTTCGCGGACAGACCGAGGGTGGCGCCGATATGCGCGGCCGAAGCGGCGAGGTTGGCATGGCTGAGCGGCACCAGTTTGGGGCGTGATGTTGTGCCCGAAGTATGCAAGAGCAGCGCGATATCGTCTTGCTCTGCCAGACCCGGACTGGCTGGCGAACCGACTGGTTCGCCGGAAATCGCAAAGCGACCGGCAGGCGCATCGGGCTGTGCGACGAGCCTCAGCACGCCGATGCCGAGCCGTCCAGCCACGGCGACTGCTGGACCATCCTCATTCTCCGCGACAAGAATGGCCTTGGCTTCTATATCGCTGAGATAGAACTCGAACTCGTCAGCTCGGTAGGCTGGATTGAGTGGTGCTGTTGACGCACTTGCAGCCAACGCGATGAAAGCGGCAGCCATTTCCGGACCGTTGGACAGCACGATGGCGATCCGGTCGTTGCGGCCAAGACCCAGCGCGTTGAGTCGAACCGCCGTGTTTAGGATCAGCCGACGCAATTCGCCATGCGAGAGAGCCTGTCGGCCCGGAGCCATGATCGCGGGAGCATCTTCGGCTCCAGCAACAAGACGGAGGGTGAGATCGGCTAAGTTTCCGTTTGTGGTCATGTCATCTCACCAGGCGGACGGTCGTTAAAGGTCAACAGGAGATCAATACCCAAGCGCCAGCCCGTCCTTGCGCGGGTCGGACGCCCCCGTCAGCGTGCCTTTCCTCCAATCGATCAGCACGGCTTGTCCACCACCGAGCGGATGATCGGCCTCCGCCACCCTGTGTCCGCGCCGACGCAGGCCTTGGATTGCTTGGGGCTGAACGCCTCGCTCGGCTTCGACGACATCGTGGTTGTAAAATACACGGGCGGCGTCGAGCGCTTCCTGTGGGTCCATGTCGAAATCGATCATGTTGGTCAGCAGATGGACATGGCCGAAGGGCTGGTAGCCGCCACCCATCACACCAAATGGCATCACCGCGCGGCCATCCCTCGTCATCATGCCCGGCATGATCGTGTGCATCGGTCGTTTGCGGGGCGCGATACAATTGGGATGATTGGGGTCAAGGCGGAAGCTGGTGCCGCGATTTTGCAGCACGATGCCCGTTTTCGCACCAACGACACCGCTGCCGAAAGAGTAGTAGGTCGAGTTGATGAAACTGACGGCATTGCGATCGCGGTCGACCACGGAAATATAGACCGTATCGCTCCCTGGCAGATCGATGCGCGGCAGATCGGTCATGGCATGTTCGCGATCGATCGCGGCACGCAACCGGTCGGCATGGGAAGTTGAAAGCAACTCCTTCACAGGAACCGCGACATGGTCCGGGTCGGCAAACAGGTTGTCGCGATCGCGGTAGGCCAGCCGCCCGGCTTCGATCTCCAGATGCAATCGCGCGGCGCCGTTGGGGTCGAGAGCGCTCAGATCGAAGCCAGAGAGCACGTTCAGCATCAAGAGTGCGGTCAGACCCTGATTGTTGGGCGGCATCTGGTGAACGTCATAGCCTTTGTAAGACGTGGAGACCGCTGACTCGTAGTCGCCCCTCGTTGCAGCGAAATCGTCGAGCGTATGGAGGCCGCCGAGGTGGCGAAGCCGCCCGACCAAGTCCTCCGCGACGTATCCCTCGTAGAAGCCGGAGCGGCCATGTTTTGCGATGAGGCGCAACGCCTGAGCCAGCTCTGGCTGAAAATGCACGTCTCCAGCTCTGGGTGGCTTGCCGCCGGGCAGGAACAAGCGGGCTGCAACCTCATCGGCCGAAAGATCGATTTCTGGATCCTTCCAGTCGAAGGCAACGCGATCATGCACGACGTAGCCGTTTTCCGCGTAGTGGATGGCTGGTGCGAGTGCGTCGGCGATGCCCTTGCGACCATGGTCGTCCAGAAGCCGACACCAGGCATCGATTGCACCAGGTACGGTGACGGCGTGTGCGCCTTCTATGGGCAATTCGCTAAACCCGCGGTCGAGGTACCAGTCGACTGTCGCTGCCTGGGGTGCGCGGCCAGAACCGTTGAAAGCGAGCACGTTGCCTTCGCCTTTGGGGCAATAGAGAACAAAGCAATCGCCACCGATACCAGTGGATTGCGGTTCTACCACCGCTTGCACGGCCGCTGCGCAAACGGCCGCATCCATGGCGTTGCCGCCGGAACGCAACATGTCGAGCGCGGCCAGTGTCGAAAACGGATGCGACGTCGCGGCCATCGCTTCGGTGGCGCGGGCAGGGGAGCGGCCCGGAAGCTGGAAATCACGCATGTTGTTCTGGTCCCTGCATTCAGCGCCCGCGGCCAAGGAGCTGGGCAGCGGACAACAAGATGATCGACAGCACGATCAGGCATGTCGAAATGGCGGCAATCGTTGGGTCGATCTGGTCGCGCAGCGCATTGAACATGCGCCGCGTCAGCGTCGTCGTCTCGCCGCCCGAGATGAAGAGCGAGACGACCACCTCGTCGAAGGAGGTGATGAAGGCAAACAGCGCACCCGACACGATCGAGAAGCGCAGTTGTGGCATGGTCACCTGGAAGAAGGCCGCGAAACGCCCAGCTCCGAGGCTGCGCGCCACCATCTCCTGGTTCATGTCATAGGATCTCAGGCCGGAAAGCACGGTCAACACGACCAGCGGCAGAGCCTGCACGGTGTGAGCGATGACGAGGCCGGTCAATGTGTTGTTGAGGCCGATGCGGGCATAGAGGAAGAAGGTGCCGATGCCGATCAGGATGACCGGAATGATCAGCGATGCCGTGAGCACCGCATTGATTGTGCCTGTCAGTCTCAGCGTACCCGCGTTGACGGCGTAGGCGGCGGCCGTGCCAAGCGGCGTTGCCACGATCGCCGTCATTATCGCAACCTTGACCGAGACGATGGTGGCATCGCGCCATTCCACCGATCCGAAATAGCTTTGATACCAGCGCAGCGACCATTGCTGAGGTGGAAACTCAAGCAGCGTCGAACCGGAGAACGACATGATGACGATGATCACCGACGGGGCGATCAGGAACAGCATGACAAGTCCGCCGAGCAGGTAGAGCCAAAGGCGTTGCCAGTGCGAGATTGGAAGGTTGCTTTCCGCGTTCATCGCGCACTCCAGGCGCCCGTCGCGCGCGCGCCGAGCAACCAGCGGAAGAGACCGAGCAGCGCTAAGGTGACGGCAAGCAATACGACACCAAGTGCCGCGCCGGCGCCCCAGTTGGAATAGAGGCTGGCGGCCTGCTCCATGCGCATTGCCCACATGATGACCTTGCCGCCGCCCATCAGGGCTGGGGTGACGAAGAAGCCGAGGCACAGCACAAAGACGATGACAACACCGGAAGCGAGGCCCGGCAGCGAAAGCGGCAAGAAGATCTGCCGGAAAGTGGCAGCCGGGCTGGCTCCGAGATTCATGCCCGCGCGCAGACAGTCGATATCGATGGATTTCATCGAGGCATAGAGCGGCAGAACCAGGAATGGCAGCATGATGTGGATCATGCCGATGACGACACCGGTGAAGTTGTTGGCCAGTTGCAGGGGTTGGCTGATCAAGCCGTGGTCGATCAGCCAACTGTTGACCAGACCCTTGCGCTGAAGGATCACCAGCCACGCGTAGGTGCGAACCAGGACCGAAGTCCAGAACGGCAAGATGACGAATACGAGGCAGATCGAGGCTGCGCGGCGCGGCAATTGCGACAACAGGTAGGCAAGCGGATAGCCGAGCAGCACACAGGCCCCGGTGACCGCAAAGGCGACTTTGAAAGTGGTCGTGAAAGTTCTGATATAGGATGCCTGTTCGAAGAAGCGTGCATAATTGGCAACGCTTGGCGCACCGGTCTCATCGAAGAGCGAAAGCCAGAACAACCAGCCAACTGGCACGATGATGACAGCGAAGACCAGGAACAGACCCGGCGACAGCAACGCCAGAAAACCCAGCGCCTGGCGCCGCGTGTCGGCGCGCAGCGCCGCAACGTTCAACGCGTCGTCTGGCCGTGCCGCGTGCTCATGACTTGCGGATACGGCGCTCATTGATCTGCCACGAGTACGATGTCCGACGCATCGATGCCGAGCGCGATGGGCTCGCCAGGCGCTGGCAATCTCGCCAACACGTCGGAACGGCAAAACTCGCGCAACGTGACCTGGCGACCATCCTTCAGCGTTGCGTAGCAGCTGAAACTGTCGCCCTGATAGATAACGTCGCCTACGGTGGCTGTCAGCACGTTGAGGTCTTCTGCCTTTTCCGTGCTGATCAGAAGCCGCAGCTTTTCCGGGCGTACCACCATCAGATGCCGACCTGCCGATGGTGCAGGACCGTCGAGGCGCAGCCTTCTGTCTTCGTACCAGATACTGCCATTGCGGCTTTCCACCGGAATGAAGTTGGATTCGCCAATGAACTCGGCAACGAACTTCGTCTTCGGCCTGGCGTAGATGGTCTCGGGTTGGTCGATCTGCTCGATCCGCCCGGCATTCATGACCGCAATGCGGTCCGACATGGTGATTGCCTCGCGCTGATCATGAGTAACGTAGACGGTCGTCATGCCAAGCCTGCGGTGAAGGTTCCGCAATTCAATCTGCATGTGCTCGCGCAGTCCCTTGTCGAGCGCCGACAGCGGCTCATCCATCAAAACAATGCGAGGCTCGAAGACGATGGCGCGGGCGAGGGCGACGCGCTGGCGCTGCCCCCCGGAGAGCTGGTCGACGCGTCGCTCGCCCAGCCCCTGCAAGCGCACGAGTTCGAGCGCGCGATCCACGCGTTGCTTGGTGTCGGCCGCCGAGACGCGCCGCTGTTTCAACGGGAAGGCGACGTTGTGGAACACGTTCATGTGCGGAAACAGCGCGTAGTTCTGGAACACCATGCCGATGTCGCGCTTGTGGGGCGCCATGGTGATGATCTCTTCATTGCCCACCTTGATGCTGCCGGCATTGGCTCGCACGAAGCCAGCCAGGATCATCAGCAGCGTCGTCTTGCCTGAGCCGGACGGACCAAGCAGCGTGAGGAATTCGCCCGCCGCGACATCAAGGCTGAGATCGCTGAGAATGGACAAAGCACCAAAGCGCTTCTCGATATGATGTATGCCGATGGGGAGCGCGGACGGCGCGAGGGACAAGAGCATCTCCTTCAACTCCGGGTCTTTTGTCGGCGAAGCGGAACGGAGTGGCCGTGCGCCACTCCGACAGCAGCTATTGCTGGATCAGGTTGTTGAATTTCTCGGTCGCTTCGACCAGATTGTCGCGCCAGAACTGCGGATCCTGCAGGACCTGCTTCTTGACGTTCTCGGGCGCGGAGTTGATATCCTTGATGCGCTCCGGCGGTATCTTGCCGGTCTCGAAGGCCTTTTCGTTTGCTGGTCCATTGTCGACATAGAGCGGCAGGTTGGCCTGGAGGTCGGGGCTGACGAACTTGGCCAGCGCCTTCATGGCGAGGTCCTTGTTCTTTGATCCCTTCGGGATGACCATGCAATCGGCAGTAAGCACCCCCTGGTCGAAGGAGAAGCTGACGGGCGCACCCTCTTTCCTCAAGGTGCCTGCGCGGCCATTCCAGATGCTGGCCATGTCAACTTCGCCGTCCTTGACCAGTTGCATGGCCTGCGCGCCGGAGGTCCACCATGCGTCGACATGGTTGCGGATCTTGTCTACAGACTGCAGCGCGCCGTCGATATCGACCGGATAGACCTTGTCGATTGGAATGCCCTTGGCCAGTGCCGCGACACTCAGCGTTTCAGTCTGCTGGCTGCCCGAAAGCGCACGGCGGCCTGGGAATTTCTTGACATCCCAGAAATCCGCCCAGGTCTTCGGTCCCTTGTCGCCAAAAACATCCGTTCGGTAGATCAGCACGACCGAGGTGTAGGAAATGCCGATCCAGTCGTCATGGACGAGCTTTGGATTGATGCCGCTCTTGTCGATGACATCGTAGTCGAGCTTCTCGAACAGGCCCTCCTTGGATCCCCGCGCGCATTCATCTGCGCCCAACTCTGTAATGTCCCATTTGACCGCGTTGCCGGTGACCTGAAGGCGCACATCATCCAGGCCGTTGGTGGTGTCTTCCTTGATTGTGATGCCTAGCGCTTCAGCCGTCGGCCTGAAGAAGGCCTTTGTCTGCGCCTCTTGATACGTGCCGCCCCAGGAGGCGACGGTGATAGTATCGCCCGCCACGGCTGGCGCCGCGACCGCCGCCATCAAGCCTGCCGCTGCAAAAACCGTAACGCCTTTGGTTCTGTTCATTTTCAACGCTCCAGCCAGTGTTCCCATCGCTTTGCATTCGCATGCGATTTTGTATACAATTAAATGTACCTGGAGGGTTTGCAATGTCAACAGCGGCTGAGGACTAGCCCAATTCCAGAGCCGCACCACGGCGTATCGGTCGTGACAAACAGGGCCGAATTTGCATACAGCTATGCGAGAAGCGTTAAGACCGCCGGCGAAACGGCCGGAGAACTGGAACCAGCCTTGGCCAAAAAAACCAAAAATACCTTACGCGATTCCGTCTACTCCGCCCTCAAAGCAATGATTGTAACCGGTCAGGTTCCACCCGGATCGCGCGTCACCGAGAGTGACATCGCAGCGAAACTCAAAGTCAGCCGCACGCCGGTGCGTGAAGCGTTCAATCGCCTGGAGCGCGACGGCTTGGTCACCGGTCGGCCGCGCCAGGGCTACGCCGTCACCGAATTCGACATCAACATGTTTCGCGAAGCGTTTGACATCCGCGAATTGCTCGACGGCCACGCGACCGAACTGGCTGCCGTTGCCGCGACTGTTCAGGACAAAGCCCGGCTGCGCGCCATGCTTGCGGAAGCCGAGCAACTGGCAGCCATTCCCGATCGCACCACACAGGAAAAATTCCAGGAACTCGAGGTTGGTATAGACCTCCATCGTGTCATCGCCGAGATCAGCGGCAATGTCATGCTGCATGAGATGCTGTGCGGTATTCTGGACAAATGCCAGCACTATATCTGGACCGAACTGCTGTGGTTGGATGAATGGAAGATCGCTCGCGATGAACATGCTGAGATTGTCGAAGCGATTTGCGCCGGCAATTCTGAGCGGGCCGGTGCTTTGGCACGCGCCCATGTCCGCGGTTCGCGTGAGAGTATTCTGCGGTTATTGCAAGCGAAATCCGACTACCAGAATTTTCGGATCAAGGCGTCTTGAAAGAGGGATGTCGGGGGATTGTGATCGCGATCGTCTAATGGCCAATGATAATGGAACTGCTTGATATGCAAGTGGCGTGCCCAATAATTCGCCCTGTTGTGGCGAGGATCAGGTTAGCCTGTGACGGACGAGATGACGCACGATCGGCGAGAACATGGCCTGGCCGACGTAATTCCCGATATTGGTCTTTTCAAAAAGATCCTGGGCTAGGGCGGCGTCTTGCACGACGGGGATGCCGGCTGCCCGAGACTGGGAAATCATATCAAGCGCCGCGCGGCCCTGTCCCTTGGCCACGATTGTCGGAACCGGCGTTTCGCCTTTGATGTAGCGCAACCCCACCGCCAGTTCGTCTCCGGCGAACACGATGACGGCGTTCTGGACACCCAGTCGTGCCGGCCGCTGCACGGCTTCCCGCCGCTGGCGTCGCTGTTCCTGGCGTATGAGCGGATCGCCTTCCATGTCCTTCTGTTCGCGCTTGTACTCGGTCGTGGTCATGCGCATGTCGCGCAGGAACAGCCAACGCTGCAGCGGCACGTCGAGAATGCCGATGGCGAGGAAGGCAAGGGCTGCCGAAACGCCGACTGGAACCATCACGCCCCACAGCATTGGCGTCATGCAGGACATGCCGCATCCCGGCGCGTCGAAAAGCGGTTGCAGCCACTGCACCAGGATCACGACGAACAGGGCGGACAGGAATGTCAGCTTGGCCAAGCCCTTCGCGAACTCGACGACATTGCGCACAGACATGATCTTCTGCAGGCCCTTCGCCGGATTGATGTGGTCGAATTGCGGTTTGACGGTTTCGAAGGAAAAGACCGGGCCGAACGTCGCCAGCATGCCGAAGACGATCGTGGTCACGACCACGATCCCAGCCAACGGGACGGTGACGAACATAAGCAGGAAAAAGGCGTGACGGCCGCTGCGTAGCAAAATTTCGCCGAACGGGACGTTGTAGTCGGTTATCGTGTCGACCAGTTCGGAAAAATGCGCCAAGGCGCTCGGCCAGACGAGATAGATATAGGCAAGGGCAGCGCACAGGCCGAAGCCTGAAACAAAGTCGCGGCTTTGCGAGGCCTGGCCCTTGCGTTTGGCATCGCGCAGCTTCTTGTCGGATGCCGGTAGTCTTTTTTCCTCAGCTTCTTCGGCCATGTCGCCAGCCTGCCGGGTCCTGTTGCTAACCTAGGACGGAGCCTAGCGCCTGGGCCCTGGCCTGCGTGCTGCCCTTGGCGCGGATGGACTGCGCCTGAGACAACAGCTTGTTGATCTCCTGCGTTGGCAGGCCGACCGGCGGGGCGGCGCGAAGCTGATCGCCCTGACCCAGCAGGCCGTAGACGATGACGGCGTCGCGCTTGTGATGCAATTGTGCATTGGAGGCGCTGACGAGCTTTTGCGCCAATGGCAGCGCCACGCCGGCATTGCCTTCAAGCCCGGCCGCCAGAGCCATGTTGGTCTCGATATCGAGGTCGCCAGGCGCCATCTTGAGTGCCTGGCCAAAGGTGACCTGTGCTTCCTGCGTGTGGCCTGAAAGCGTCTGCGCCACGCCGAGCCGGTTATAGGAACTGCTTGTGTTGACCAGCGGTGCCGCCTGGGCAAGCGCCCGCATACCCGCATTGTAGTCGCCGGCATCCATCATCGCTGAACCGAGGCCAAGCATCGCTTCGCCATTGTTCGGCGCCTTGGCCAGTGCCGCTTGATAGGCCTTGGCGGCCTGGTCCGGTTCGCCGGCACGCATGTAGGCGTCACCGGTTTTGACATAAGCGCTTGGACGCGCATCGGGCAAGGCCGCGGCCTTCTGGTAGAGTGCGATCGCCGTATCGCTGTCGCCGCGCTTTGCAATGTCGTCGGCGAGCTTGATCAGGCGCTCCGACGGCGAGGCCGGGGCAGCACTCTTTTGATTGACGGCGCTTTGGGTCCCTGTCTGGCAGGCCGCCAGCGTCAGGATCGCCAAAGCCGGCAGGAAAACGACACGCATATCCATCTCTCCCCGTTCACCTTCTATCGTCGGTTTGCGAACTCATCACGGCCGCGCCGTCCTGGAGACGGCGCCATTGGCTAATTGGTCGTCATGTTAGGGGTCTCGGCAGACGGCTCCGGCTTCTCGCCGTCGAGATAACGACGCGCGGCGCGCGCCGTCGGACCTGCTGCGGCGGGCCCCATGCGGCGACCTTCGACCAGGTCGCGTTGACTCTCGACCATGCGCTGCAGGTTGTAGGCATTGGAGCAGCCCGGCGGCAGGTGCGAGCCGACGCCGGAAACCCGCGTCAGGCTGGCCGATGAGGCGGCCGGTGGATTGTCGTCGTCGGCCGGTTCGTTCAGGCAGGCGTCAGGCGCCAGAACCGAGCCGGACACGCTCTTGTCAGAGCCGCCGGTGCCGGTCGCCACGTAGCTGTAACCCGGCGAATAGTCCTGCTCGGGTCTGGTGTTGCCGACACAGCCGCACAAGAGGATAGCCGGGATGACAGCATAAAAGGTGCTCGACACGTTCATCGCGCTTCTCCTATTTGACGATCAGGCCAACGGACGAGCCACCCTTGGCCTTGCGCTTTGCGCGTTTCGCCGGACGGTCCTGAGGGGTAGCGAGGCCGTCGCGCACCGGCTCGACCAGATAGGGTGTGATCAGGATGACGAGTTCGGTTTCCTCACGTTGGAAACGCTGCGACTGAAACAGTGGTCCAAGCACCGGCACGTCGCCAAGCACCGGGAATTTCTCGACATTGCGCGCGGTGCGTTGCTGGAACAGGCCAGCGATGGCGAAGGTCTGACCACTTGCCACCTCGACGGTGGTGTCGGCACGGCGCACGACGAAGCTCGGCAACTGGAAGCCGTTGGCACCAACGGTGGCGCCACTGTCGGACAATGAGCTGACCTCCGGCTGCACGTTGAGAGCGATCCGGTTGCGACCGATCAGCGTCGGCGTAAACCCCAGCGACACGCCGAATTGCTTGTATTGCACCGTGACGACGTTGTTGCCTTGAGGAATGGGTATAGGGATTTCGCCGCCAGCCAGGAATTTCGCCGTCTGGCCGGTCACGGCCGTCAGGTTCGGCTCAGCCAGGATCTTGACGATACCGTTGCGCTGGAGCGCCTCGATGAGAATATCGAAGTTTATGCCGTGGTCCTGGCTCAGGTTGAGGCCGAAGTTTCCATTGTTGCCGCTCGGTACGCCATTGTTCTGAAACATGTTGAATTCGAAGCCGGCGCTCTTGTAGCCGACGTTCCAATCCACGCCGTAGGATTGCAGTTCCGTGCGCGAAACCTCGGCGAAACGCACCCGGATGTTGACCTGCTGCGAGCCGCCCACCGTCATGTTGTTGATCGGCGGCTGTTCTGGCGGGGAGAAGGTGCGGGCAATGTTGTCCATGTCGGTCGCCTCCTCGACGCCACGGGCTTCCCCGGTCGTGACGATGCGGTTGCCGAAAATGGCGAGATTGGTCGCCGAATTCGGGCGCATCGCCTTTTTGGCCTGATTGGCTGAAGAGATATCGGCGGTCACACGAAACTGGGCCGTCGCCTTGATGCGTTCGTCGGCGGTAATCGCGATGAGATTGGTCAGGCCGGGCTTCAGGCCGAAGACATAGACCAGCCCCGGTGAGACGATCTGCAGGTCGGCGATCGTCGTATCGGCGATCAGCACGGATTCGACCGGTTCGCTGAAGCGCAACAGACGTCCCTGCCCAACGGGCAGGTCCACCGTCGGCTGCGCTGGCAAACCCGAAATCTCCTGCGCTCCGAGGTTCGTCAGTGTTGAAATAAGACCCATCAGGAAAACCGTAAGGGCGAGCGCCAGCCGCGACATTTTCATCAGGGCCGAACAGCTGTATCGTCGTTCGGCTCTCGTGGTATGGCGGCTAGGCATGCAGTCCCTCTCTCGATCATGGCCGGCATTCGTTGGTCCCCGATGCCGTTGCTTTTCGTCCCTGTTCATCCGGCGGTGTTTTGCCCACCCAACGCGCCGGCCGAAGGCAGCGATGGGGTTCTGGATCGCCCCGAATTTCCCGAGATCGTTGCCAGCGGCTGGACGTTGAATTCAGGCGCGAGTTCCGGAAAGGAAAGAACCGGCAGTTCGATGCCGTTCTGCACCAGAAGCGCGCGCAAGTGGCGGCGTATATCGGCCGCCGTCACGATCACGGGCGAAACACTGGCGGCTGCCCGCGAAAGGTGACGCTCGATCTCCGCGGCCAGCGCCTGCACGGCGGCGTCGGCTGTGTTGAGAAAGGCTCCGGTCGATGTCGTCTGTACCGCTTCGCGCAGGATATCCTCGGCAGAGCGTTGCAACACATAGGCGGAGATGATGTTGTTGCGGTCGGCAACGCGGAAACTGATCTGCCGCCGCAACGCCGTTCGCACATGCTCGGTAAGCTGGACAACATCCTGGTCGCGCTGTCCCGCCTCGACCAGTGCTTCCAGCACGAGCCGCAGATTGCGGATCGGCACGTTTTCAGCCACCAGCCGCCTCAGCACGTCGGCGATCTTCTGCAACGGTACGATCTCGACGGCCTGCCGCACCAGGTCGGCATAATCCGTCTCCATTTCGGAGAGCAGCTTGCGCGTTTCCTGGATGCCGACGAAATGGCCGCAATAGAGCTGGAGCGCATGCGCGGTCCATTTGGAAGCGATGTCGAGCGGTTCCAAATAAGGCAATTGTGCCTCTTCGAGCGCGGAAACGCCGTCCCGATCGACCCAGGAGAATTTGCGCTGGCCGACGAGCGCAGCACCTTCCTCATAACTGAGGCTGAGCAGTTCGAGATGGCTTGCCTCGGTTTCGACGAGCACCTGGTCGGCCGGAATCTCGGCTTCCACGATCGGCACACCTTCGAGGTCGATGCGGATGTTGCGCGGCGCGATCGTCTCGTTGACGTCAACCCCGATGGGTGGAATCTCGACACCGAGATCCTCGAATATCTTTCGACCCATCGCTTCGGTCCGCTGGCGAAATTGCGGCTCTGCCACTTCGGTAGCCAGCGCCTTTCCAAGCCTGACCACGATGCGGCTGGAGCCGAGCAGCGGCCTGGCGTTCTCCGCGAGCGCGGTCGCATTTTCGGGCTCTTGCCGTGTCGTTGCGGGCAGGGTTTCCGCCGGTTCGTCTTCGCGACGTGTATTACGATGGATCATGAAGGCGCCTGCACCGAAGGCGATGCCGAGCGCGACGAAGACAAGGCTGGGAAAACCCGGCACCAGCGCCAGTCCCATCATGATCAGCGCGGCAAGGCCGAGGGCGCGCGGATCGCGCAGCAACTGGAAGCTGATCTGCCTGCCGAGATCCTCCGTACCGTCGGCGCCGCCGACACGCGTCACCATCGTGCCGGCCGCGATCGCGACGAGCAGGGCAGGGATCTGCGCCACAAGGCCGTCGCCGACCGTGAGCAGCGAATAGGTCGACGCCGCCTTGCCGATCGACATGCCGTGCTGCAACGTGCCAACGGTAAAACCGCCGATGAGGTTCACAAGGATGATGACGATGCCGGCGATGACGTCGCCCTTGACGAATTTCATGGCGCCGTCCATCGCACCGAAAAGCTGGCTTTCGCGCTCGAGCTGCCGGCGCAGGTGTCTGGCTTCGACCTGGTCGATGTCGCCGTTCCTGAGCTCGGCGTCGATGCTCATCTGCTTGCCGGGTAACGCGTCGAGCGTAAAGCGCGCGGCCACTTCGGCAACACGCTCGGCACCGCGCGCGATGACGATGAACTGCGCCACGGTGATGATGAGGAAAACCACCAGCCCCACCGCGATGCTGCCGCCGACGACGAAATTGCCGAAGGCCGAGATGATCTCGCCGGCATCGGCCTGCAGCAGAATCAGGCGGGTCGTCGTGATGGTGATTGCCAGGCGAAACAGCGTCGCGATCAGGATGACGGAAGGCAGCGACGAAAATTCAAGCGGATGCGAGACATAAAAGGCGACCAGCAGGATGAGGACGCTGAGCGCGATGTTGGCGGTGATCAGCGTGTCGACCAGGAAGGTCGGCAGCGGGATCAACATCATCACCACGGCCACCAGCATCAGCACGGCAATGACCAGATCGCCGCGTTGGGAGGCTTTGCCGAGCAGTTGCAGCAGCCGTTGCGAAAAGGTCATTGCACCTGCCTTTTTGCCAGAAAGCGCTGGAAGGCTTCGCGCGCTTCCGTCTTGCGCCCGGCCACAAGCAGAGCGCGGCTCTTTAGGAGGTGAAGGGTGGGGTGTTGCATTCCTTCCAATGTCTCCAACCTGGCGATCGTGGCGAGCGCCTTGTCGGCTTCTCCGTCCAATATGAGCAGGTGTGCCAATGTTCTCAGTACGCCGGAGTCTTCCGGCGAAAGCTGTGCCGCAATCAACAGATAGACCGCACCCCGCCTGGCCTGGCCGTGACATCCGTAGAGATGGCCAAGGACATGCAGCAGATGTGCAGCCTCATGCGGCCCGGTCAGATTCCAGTCCCTCCTTGCAGACGTCCGAGCAGTTCCCGATGCCGCTCGATCTCGTCTTCCATCAACGTCCTGGCGAGCGCTCTCAGCGGCTCTCCGCCCTCAAGATCGGGTACAATCTCCGTGATGAAATGGTGCAGTATGGGAACCGAACGCCGCAGGATCGCCGGCTCGGGGATTTCCGGCATGACGAACTCGGCGAGAATTTCATCGAGCGATTTGCCGCCGGTACCTGCCGATGGTCCGTTGAAAGCCTCTGTTTCAAGCCCTTCGGCACCGGAGGTGGAGTTTGCGCCCTTCGCCTTGCGCCGGTTGATGCCATTCAGACGCCGGCGTTCGATCGGTTGTGCGGGCGACGCGTCCGCATCCCGGCCGATCGATTCCGGTCTTGCGTCGAAACGTGGCCCATCAACGCGGCGGCTCACTGGTATTTCAGCGCGACCGTGGCGCCGCCCTTGGTCAGCACAAGCGCGGTCTGGCCGATCTCCTTGATCGTCCAGCCGTCATTCGTGAAAGCGCCTTCGTGATACCGTGTTCCATCCCCGGCGATTACATAGGGCCGTTCGCCGTACCAGATTGCCTGCAAGGTGAGGCGCGGCGGTTGCGCGGCATCGCCAACGGCGATGTTCGAAACAAGCGGCACTTGACCGAATTTCTGGTCGAACCACAAACGGACTTCGGTCCAGGTACCTGATTGCGCATTGGGTATCGTGCCCGATACGACAAGACGTTCAGACGAGCGTCCGACGGCAACGGTCTCCAGACCAGATTGTGCGAGGCGCGCTGTCAATTCAGCCTGCGCTGCCGCCAGATGTTCCGCGTCGGCGCCGTTTCCGGGAACGCTGCCCGTTACTTCGCCGTCGGCGAGCGCGAGGCTGGCTGGCTTGTCATCGGTCTTTGCGATGGACAGGCCATTGGCTGCGATGGAAATCGCAAAAACCGCGGCGATGAGAACACCCCCTGCTAGCAACGGGCGTCGCGGCAGCGACCATCGGCTCTTTGTGGGAGCAGGTCCCGTGAGGCGTAACTGTGCGTCGCCCAGCGAAATGCCGAGCGGCAGGCGGCGCCGGCAACCCTGACCCTTCCAGATGGTTTCGCCGCCGGCAAGTTCCAGGTCGCCGCCGATGGCTTCGATTTCAACCAGGTTACCCTTGCGGTGAAGCCTGGCGTGGAGCGCTGCGATTCCTGGATCCCTGAGGACGATATCCGAAGCGCCGTCCGAGCCGATCACATAGGATGGTTCGGTCAATTCCAGGCTGGCCCCATTGTGGAAACCGCGGGTGACGGCCAGCGTCGCGGGTTTGTCAGGGACCAGGCTTGTGGCACCGCTCGCAACGGCACGCAACGCAAGCTTGCCTGCGCCACCTTCAAGCTTTCGGGTCGAGTGAGCGCTCATGCTTTTCAACCTCCTGCCAAAACGATTTCACATTTCGGCCGGCACGATAGTCACGCGCCGGGAAACAGCACGCCGCCGGCAACCTCCGGCGGCGCGGAATAGGCGATAAACCTTGCGCCTCAGGCCTTTTCGGCCGACTGGCCAAGCGTCCTGGCGGTGCTCATCAACATGTCGTGCTGGGACTTGGCGATCTCTTTGTTGATCTCCAGGCCGAACATCCGCTCCTGCTGCTTGATCATCTTGTCCAGGTTCTGCTCCGGACTTCCGCCGTTGACGGGAGGGGTAGTGGTCATGACTGTCTCCTTGAGGAACCATTCCACGCAATCGTGACAGCCCGGCGTAATGGACTCTCTTTAGATTGCCGCTCAAACTTAGTGCAGCGCCGCGGAAATAGAAAGTCCATTTGGAATGCGTAAATCACGAAAATTCCAACTGTTGCATTGTCGGCGGGCTGCAGGTAAAATTCGAACCGGGCAAATTGGGGTTTAGGAAATGGAAAAAGGTCCTTTGTCGGAACTGCTCGTGGAGCGATTCGAAACGATGCCGCCGCAGCTGCAGGTTGCGGCACGTTTTGTGCTTGACGACCCTCAGGGCGTCGCCTTGATGTCCATGCGCAAGCAGGCCAGTCAGGCGGGTGTATCGCACAGCACCATGATGCGGCTGGCGCGCTGGCTTGGCCTCGACGGCTACGAGGATATACGCAGCCTGTACGCTCGCGCCCTGCGTGAGCGCGGTGCAGGCGAGGGCGCGCGCGCCAACCCGTTGCCGCAACAGGATCCGGATTACCCGGCGGCTGGTATCGCGGCGGATACGCTCGCCGCTCAGATCGCCAGTCTCGGCGAATATGGCAGTGCCATGCAGTTTCTGGCAGCCGCCAAGCTGATTGCCGGGTCGACGACCATTTTTGGTTTGGGCTTCGGACCCTCGCGTTCGGTCGCCAGCCATTTCGTGCAGACGATTTCGCCGCTCCTCGGCGAGGACCGCAAGGCCGTGCTCGTGGCTGGCGCCGAGGCACTGCTGGATGCCAAGGTTGGCGATGTCGTGCTCGTCGTCGGGTCCGCGCCCTACGAACGCGCTACCATCGATTTTGCCCGTCAGTCCGCAAGCCAGGGCGCGGCGGTACTGGCCATTACCGACAGCAGCGTCTCTCCGCTGGCGCGCATGGCGCGCGAGACAATCGTGGTGACATCGAATTCAAGTTCGTTTTTCCCAAGCATGGTGCCGGCATTCGCCGCGGTTGAAATCCTGGTCGCTCTGGCCACCCCGCTGACCGATGTCGACGCCGTCGAGAAATTCAAACAGTCGCAAGAGCAGCTCGCTGCCTTCGGCGTCTATTGGAAGGCCGCTCGCTAGCATTCTTCCTGGGTGCTTATCGGACGGACCTTCGGCCAGCCCCCAAAGGGCGAAGCACATTGCGGAGGTCGTTCACGTGGTTCGTCCGATAATGCCGAAGCTGAACCCCGCGCCAAGGGTCGATCCTAAAGCCAATGCAGCGCAGATCGCGCAGTTGGAAGCCCAGGCCGCCCAGCTCAGAGAACAGATCAGGCTTGCCAACAAGATGGGCGAGCGTGAATGGGCGGCCAGCGCGCGCCAGGAGCTTGATCAGGTCACCGGCAAGCTCGATGCCTTGCAGCAACCCGATGCGACGCCTGCCAACGGAAACGTTCCCGCCAATGCTGGAACACCGAGCAATGGCGCAGGCGCTCAGCCTGCGCTCTACACTCAGCCGACGACTTTGGCCTTTGCTCCCGTCAAGTTGAACACCGGCACGCCCGAAAAGGATCCCGCCGCGGATATGACGGCCCACAGCATCATCGACGATGTGAAAAAGGGCAAAAGCATCAACAAGATCGCGTCAGAACGAGGGATGACGAACGAGCAGGTGCTTGCCGCGATAAGGGCGGGTAACAACCTGGAAGTCACTGTCACCGATCCGACCAGCAACAATGGCGATGTCCAGACGACGGTGATCAGGGACACCAGCGATCCCAGGAACCAAAAGACAGTCACGCTCCATTACGACTATCAGCACGACACCTACTACGCGGCCGTGCAGGATGGGTCGGCCGCGCCTGCGGAAACGCCGGTCAGGGACGGCCTCGGCCGCAAGCAGACCAGCGACTACGATCCCAAAACGGGGGCGATGACCACCCGCTACGAAGACGATCTCGGTTCCGGCGTCGTCACGGAACGGACATCGCTTCCAAATGGCGCGTCGGTAGAAACGGTGACGCCGAAGGGTGGGTCTGCTCTGCCTGTCACCACCGTGACCGGACCTGACGGGAAGAAGACCGTTCTTGCGCCAACCCAGGATCCCGGAGGTGCCACCACAAAAGGCATTCAGGACGATCTCGCCAAGGGCAAGAGCATCGACCAGATCGCGAAAGACCGGGGCCTGACCAAGGAACAGGTGATCGCCGAATTGCAGGGGGCCGGTTATCAGGTCAAGACCGGAGATCCAAAGAGCGACAATGGCGACGTCCAGTCGGTGGAACTTGCCGATCCGCATACGGGTGAGAAGATCGTTTATTACAACGACTATCAGCACGACGCACGCACTGTCGTCACCACGAAAGGCGACACCGAAACCACGGTATCGGAAGACGGCAATGGCAAGACGAGCAATACCACCCGCCACACCAAGACGGGTGAGGCCACAACGACCATCGTCGACCCGAAGGCTGGAACAGAGATCAAGATCGTTACCGACAAGGATGGCCGCGTCACCAAGACGACCACCGAAAAGGTCAATGATGGCAAGCCGATCGACTACGAAGTCAAGCCGGACGACAACCTCACCCTTATCGCGCAGAAACATGGCGTGACGCTGGATGAGCTGAGGAAAACCAATCCGGAGCTTTTCGATACGTCCCGCGATCCGAACCTCGTCCGTCCCGGCGAAAAGATCAGGATCGAGAATGGCACGCGCACGACCGTGGAGGTTACGGCCAATGGCTATACGCTGACCACGAAGCCAGACGGCAGCGTGACCCTGCACAACAACACCACCGGAACGGACCTGAAGATCGACGTTGGAACCACACAGGAGGCACTGGCTCGTACCCTGTTGGCCGTGAACCCGAACAGCAGCGATCCAGCGGAGGCGAAGGAAGGTCAGGTCGTCAAATCCTTTGTCGAAGGTATATTGGCTGGACAGACGTTGCCCAGCCTCATCGAGGACGCCAAACAGGCCGGATTAGACAAGGCCGCGCTGATGAAAACGTACGGGGCTGGCATCCTCGCGTCTCCAAAGCTCGACGGTCAGAACCGTGTTGTCGACCCGTTTGGCGACCCGCCCCGCGGCAAGGCTCCCTCCGGTGGCAATTGGGTACCGATGAAGGTTGACGGCGCGTGGACGTGGGTCGACCCGCAGGTTGCCCAGGCCATCATCAAGGAGAACATCGCGCTGTCCCGCATCACGGAGACGCGCGCCCTGGCCGGCCAGGGCATGTCACAGTTCAACGTCTACATGCTTGATCCTGCCTACAAGGACGCGGTCAAGGGTGCGCAGGGCATCATCAACGAGGCGCTGGCTCCTTACGGTCTCGAATGGACGCCCGAGAAGCCGGAAGGCACGCTTGCCGATGCGCAAAACAAGCTGACGCAGGCCAACAATCTGCTCAAGAACGCGCAGGACGCCCGTGGCGAATACGAGCGCGCCGGACAAATTCTCACACAGGCAATCAATGACCAGAGCCAGCTGAAACCGATCAGCGACCCGAATGCGCCCGCCGCGTCCGCTCTGGGTCAGCCAAGCCCCAACCGCCAGACCGAATATGCCGAAGGCATTGCCGCTCACGCGGCTGTCGATAAATTGTTCGGAGAGGCCGGACTGCATCTAAGCAAGGGCGACAAGCTGACGATCGACTTCCTGGTCGGTCAAGCGGATCTGAACGGTATGCCGAAAGATTCGCAACAATACAAAGATCTCAAAACATTACAGGGAACAGCCGATAAACAGTTCGAGCTGGCAGGGGCCTATCAAGGTTATTTCGACGCTCATGCGAGAGCGATGGATGTGGGAGCTCGGCAGACCGATCTCGAACAACGGCTGCTTGCCGAATATGGCAGCAACAACCAGTATCTTTTTGAGCCAGGGAAAAAGCATAGCCGAATCAATGGAGACTATCTCGGCCTTTACCAGTCACAGGAGTTACAGGTTCGAGATGGTCAGCTTTGGGTCGTCAACCATTTCGAAAAAGGTACGACCGAGCAGCAGCTCACTTTTGAGCTCGGCAACAAGAACGTTCGCAGCAAATACAAAAATCGGCAGCTCAACAAGGATTGGCAGCAGCTTCTTTCCGGCAACAACTTCGACGTCCCGATGTGCACGGCAAACGGGTTGCAGTCGCTGAAGGTAAGCGAGGCCGAGGCGGCAAAAAATCTGAACGATATTCTCAACAAGCAGTTAGGCGACAGCATCAAGGATCTTGGTACCAAGCTGACCACGCTGCAGACAAACTTCGACAATCTATTCAAGCAACACGGGCCTGGGTCCGTCGATGTTCCCGCCGGAACCTTGCCGGATGGCGTACAGCCTGTCGAGATCGACCTCGGCGGCGGGCGTAAGATCAAGGTCGCGCCGGAAGTTGCCGCACAGTTCGATAAAGTCGGCTTGGACGCACTCACCCAAAGCGGCAAAGCGGTCTGGATCGATCTCGACACCAGCGACAAGGAAGCAAGCGGACGTTGGGTTGATCCCAGCTTGGCCGTTGCCAAATTGGTCCTTGAAGCGACGCAACAGCAAAAGACTCAGGCCGAGGAACTGCGCCGTCAGGTTGAGGGCTTCAGCGACTATCACAATATGCGCCTCAGCGATCCTTCGCTGATGGTGGATCGCAACACCGGGATCGACCGTAGCTATCTCGACAAGCACCAGCAGGAGGCGCTCGACGGTAACTATCAGCCGAAATTCCAACAATTATTCGCAAAAGGTTTTGACAACACATTCCACGAACGGCGCGGTTCCGGGCTGGATGACACGGTGGCCAATAGCTTGGGCATCGACCGCTCCACGAAGGAAGGTCGCGACGCTGTCAGCAAGATCACGAAAGAAATCCGCGATATCGGCGGAGACACCCCAAAAGTACGCGCGGTGCCGCTGTTCTATGTCGATGACAAGGTCGGCACACAGCAGGTCATCCTTTTTGCCGTCCAAGAAGGTGGGGGCACGCGTTATGTCGACGTGACGGGTAAGTCGTTCGCCAATCTTGGCGACTTCCAGGACAACAACGCGCAGTTCGGCGAAGACGGCAAGCTCGTCGCGCCGAAGAACCTGCAAATGAAACCCGGCAGCGACGGCAAGTTCGAGCTCGAGGTCGTCAAGTCGCGTAACTTCTCGGTCTGGGAAAAGGCAGTCGATCCGCTTGTCGGTATCGGGACTGGCATCGCCACAATCTTGTCATTCACGCCCGCCGCCCCGGTGGCCGCCCCTCTCGCTTACGCGGGTGCAGCCTATCTCGGCACCAGAGCAGTCATCAATCAGGTGAACCATCTGGATCATGGCGGCGAATGGGGCGATACGGAATCGCTCATTAACATCGCCAGTGTTGCGACCACCGTTTTGCCGATGGCCTCCAGTGGTCTTCGCACGGTCGGCATGGCCGGGAAGGAATTGACCGCCATGCAAGCCTTCCGCGGCAGTATCGGTGCAACCCGGTCAGGCTCCGCGATCTCGGCGGAAACCCGTTCCTTCATGCAAACCTCTTCCGGTCTCAACAAGACCGCCTGGGGCATGGATGTGGGAGCGGTGGTCGTGGGCACGCCACTTCTCGCAACGTCGGGCTACGACCTTCTCACCAACTGGAATCAGATGACGGACCTCCAGCGCGCGAACGCGCTGACTGGTTTCTTCACCGGTGTCGTCGGCACGGGCCTCGGCCTACATGGCCTGCGCACCCTGCGACCCGGCACGGATCAAGGTTTCAACACAAACGGTGGTGCCAATCAGCCACCGCCGCGGGGCGGTGGTGCCAATCAGCCACCGCCGTGGGGCGGTGGTGGCGGGCCGCGTCAATCGCCACCCGCGCTGGAGGCAGGTCCGTCCGGAAAACCGATGAACGTCCATGAAATGGGCGCGGACGGAGTCTATCGACCGACGGGCGAGCAGGTTTTCCACGACCCAAGCCATCCTGTGATCCCCGGGGAAGTGGTTCCGCCAAAGAAGACTCGAGGAGACGCCTCGACGACAGGGGCAGGCCGCACTCCACACGAATCGCAGCCGACCGTTACCGCCAAAGACCCGGTCGATCCGGTCGGCAAGCCGACGAAAGGGCCAGCCGGTGGCGATCCGATCATCGTGCCGAACAAGCCGGTCACCACGGATGGTCCGGTGCATCTGGTATGGAATCCGGAAACGCGCAGCTTTAGCGGCATGCCGGAAAGGGACACCGGCGGTTACACCTATACCAGCGGCAAGGACGAGCGGACGCCATCAGCCTATCTCGATGGCCTGACCAACGAGCAACTGCTGCATCGGTACGAGACCGAAAAAAGCTACTATTCGAGCCGCGAAATGGCTGACCGCTACGGACCGGATGGCGTCTATGTGCCGCGGACTCCGATCCGGGACGTATTGCCGGACCTGCGTGTCGGGGTGACGTTCCGCACACGCCTCAATACCGGACAGGCGTTCGGTATCGGTTCACCGACCGTAGCCGCCATCGGTTTTGGTGTTGGCACCAAGACGGATTTCGGCGCCATTGGCTGGTCGATCGTCGACAGTTTCAGTCAGCGTAGTCTCACGCCGCTCAAGGATGCCTTGAGCACGCAGGGCGTCGTTTCCTACCGCGCCCGCGAATACAGGAACATCACCGCGCTGCAGGCCGGTGTCTGGCCGGTCTCCAAGCAAACGGCCCTGCCGGTTCGCGCCAGCGATCTCTCGGGCAAGGCAAGCGAGGGCATTTTCAACGACAAGGCCGGCTATGAGGCCAAGCCGTTCGATGCCGCCATCGTCGGAAAGACACCGGACGGCGAGGGCACGGTCATTGAAATGACTTACTCCCCATCGCTCAAGGGGACAGAGGTGACGCTTGCACCTGGCCAGCACGACTTCTTCGGTGTGCCCGCCGAAAACAATGCCGGCCACGTCAGATTGGAGGGCGCATTGCCCTTCGGCCGCGTGATGACGGAGACCAAAGCCGGCCTGCGGCTGCCGATCGTCGCAAATCATGTCGGCATGGTCGATAAATTTCCACGCGTCGGCATCGAGATGCGACCGGAACTACCGGTCAAGGACACGCTACAAAAAGGCGATATCGTCTCCAAACAGACCTATGACCAAATCCAGTCAGCCCTCGGATCGACGGTCTTGAAGATCCAGTTCGTGGTCAAGGATCCGGCGAAAGCCGGCGAGCTCGTCACCGCGGTTGGGCAAGGCAACGGCATTCAGGCGATCCGCGATCTTGTCAAGGCCGGCCAGATCGACCCTTCCAACACGGTTTCATACGCCGACGAACCGACGATAAGCGGGCTGCGGCTCTCTGCCGTTCCGGGCAAGACTCCTAGTGCTGACATCGTCCTTCTGACCGGCGAGAAGGTGCGGGTTCTCAATCCGGAAGCGATGCTGGTCGATATCATCTTCAACGATCGAAACGGGCTGCCCGGGGTGCTCGGGACAAATCCCGACAAAATCGCGACCTCGCTGACCTACAAGGTGAAATCGACGGTCAAATCGTGGCTGCCGGCTCGCGTCCGGCCGGACGGCACACCACAGCCACGCTACATGCCGAGTGCCGGAAACATCTACAAGAACCTCTATGGGGCGGATGGCACGCCGGCGACACGGTACACCGTTTCGCTCTCGACACCGCAGTTGCCGGCGGGGGCACTGGCATTCAGCGCCGAAGTCAGGTTCCAGTACAAGTCGAGCTCGCCCAAGGCCGCGCGTTCCATCGCGAAGGACGAAACGGCTCAGGTGACATTCAAAACTGCCGACGGGCAGAGCGAGGAACTGACCGTACCAGCCTGGATCGCTCGCGCCGTCGAGCCGTCGCGCGACGGCGCTGCTACCGGCATTCCGAAGGGCGGGAAGAAATCCCTCGATCAGTTCCTCGACCAACTGGAAACGACAGCGCGCCCCGATCAAATGGCGGCGATAGCGCAATTCCGTGGCGAATTCGGTCGATCCATCGTCGACGGCGGTTTCATGCGCCAGAATGTTGCCGACGGCCTCATGACGCTGCTTTCCTCGCAGGTCGGACGACGCAACAGCGGCCCGATGCAGATCCGGGACGAGAACGGTCACTTTATCACGGCGACCCGCTTCGGGCCGCTGCCAAAGAGTGCCGAGAGCGTCTATGTGCCACCGGCGGACGGTCCGCAGGCGCGCGGCGACGAGCCGGACTTGATGCACAAGTCGCATATCTTCTTCCGCGATCCGGAAACCGGCGAAGCCTATGTCCTGCCCTGGACGCGCGGCGCTTCGGAGGACCATGTTCCGAGCGGCACGGGACGGCCTGAAGGGGAGGCGATGCCGCCTGAGGCTGCGCCGGCCAGGAAGGCGCTGGAGGCCGCACCGCCGACCACCTTCTCATTGCAGCAGATCCGCAATATGCGGCAGCCGGAGAAATGGAAGGCAGGCGAAGTCTACACGCGCGAACTGAACGGCTCGCTCGGTGAGGTACATTTCCCCGTCCAGGCCAATCCAACCGGGCCGCACCCCGTCTTCGGCGACGGCGGCCGGTATGTGGATGCCCCCGTTTTCAAGAACCCGGACGTCATCGAGGCGATCGAAGTCAAGACGTACCACCGTTGGACCACCATCAAGGGTGTCGCGCAGATGCGCGAGGTGCCTTTGACACCGAAGTTGCAGGAGCAGATCAACAAGGACGTGGCGCTGCGCAACGAGAACCCGAAGTACCAGCCGCGCTGGGTTTTCCTCGATGCGCCGCCTTCGGCGGAACTCCAGGGCGCGCTGGATCAAGCCGGCATCGTCGGCAACATCTTCGGGCACAACAAACCAGCAGCAGCCGTCGAAACGCCTCGAACCATCGAACTCAAGGACAAGGACGGCGAAGTCATCGTTGCGGCCATGCTGGGGACCGAACCCAGAGGCCCAGAGCAGGTCTACATACCGCCGGTCGACGGGCCGCGACTGGCGGCCGATGCTCCCGAAACCCTCAGCAAGACGCATATCCTGGTTTACGACCCCGACAGTGGCGAACCCGTTGTCCTGCCCTGGATTCGCGGCGCCTCGGAAGAACACGTGCCGGATGGTACCCAGTCACCGCCCCCCGGGTCCGCTTCGAACAGCGGACCGCATAGCCGAGACGCTGTGCGGGCGATCCCGCTCGAGCAGGTCCAGAATCTCAACATGGCGGAGTTCCAGCCAACGCAGATTCCCTGGCTGAAGCCTGAGCAGGTAGCCGCGTTGACCGAACAGCAGTTCCACAACCTGGATCGGGCTGGCTTGCTCCCGTACCTGACCAAGAGCCAGTTGCGGGGGATCCCGAAGGCGAAGACAAGCTTCCTGAATATCGCAGGTCTCGACGAAAGACAGATTCCATGGGTAACCAAAGGTCAGGTCAGCAACATGACCGGGCAGCAGTTCGTGGATCTAGGCGTCGCTGGCCTTACGCATCACCTGATCAAGCCGCAGGTGCAGGCGATAAAGGGGGACACGATCGAATTCGTCGATGTGTCCACGCTGGAGAACCGCCAGATCCAGTGGTTCAAGCCAGGCCAGGTTGCGAAATTCACGTCGCCGCAATTCGAAAGGCTGGGAGAAACAGGATTGTTGAAGAATCTCGGCGAGCGCCAGGTTCAGGCTATCCCCGAGACGATGGTCGGCTTCCTGAATATGACAAAATTCGATCCGAAACAGGTGCCGTGGCTTACCGAAAAGCAGATTCCGGCGCTGACCCGCGATCAGTGGGGCGGTTTCACCATTCATCATACCGAAGCATTGACACAGCCGCAGATTGAAGCGGTGACGGCCAAGCAGTTCGAGGAAATGAGCCCCGGCCAGTTCCGCAAGTTCACGCTCGAGCAGTTCGAGTGGATGGGCGTTGACCAGACCAATGCGCTCTCGGTCCTGCAGCTGACGACGTTCCGAGCGACCCACAAGAAGTCGATGACACCGGAGCAGCGCGTCCTCGTCGACAGCGCGTTGGCTTATTCACGAACCAAGGAATACAAGACCGCTCTCGAGACTTTCGGCGCCATGGCTAGCACATCCTACACCTTGTGGAGCACGTTGCCGCCGACGTGGACCGCGACGGCGGGAGCCGTCTCGTTCGGCGTGCGCGGCCTTGTTTTCGGAACGCAAGCCGTATTCCCCAACGCGACCGCGGCCCACAAACCATTCGGGCGGTTCCTCAACGCGCTGGGCGGGGCCACATTCATTGCCGCGGCACCAGGTGCAGCGACTGGCCTGGTGCAGGGTAAGGATCTTGTCGTCAACAGCACTTTCACGCTGGGCAATATGGTCTACGGCACCAAGTCGATGCTGCAGTCCTTCACCGGCAGGCCAGTGATCCGGAATCTGGCCGAATATCTGGCTGGCCCGGGATATGTGCTTGGCTGCGCCGTCTATACGGTCAACTCCTGGCCGGCACCGATCGCGACCGTAGCCGGGACGATGTTCACATTCGGCTGCGCCGAGTTCTGGGCATCGGCGATCAGGACGGATCGGGTCAACAGCCGTTCGGTGCCGCGCGCCGATGCGGAAACCGCGGCGGCGGAAAAATCCGACAAGAAGTGGGCCGCGTGGGACCGGTGGACCCTTGGCATCACCTTCGGCGTCGGCATGCTGCTCTTCTCGCTGGATGCCCTGCTTGGCGAACCGTGGAATGCCGCGAAGCCCCCTCCGATCCCCGATCCGGAAAAATCGGACGACAAATCAGGGGTAGACGGCAAGCAGCCCGGTGATGGCACCGACAAGCCGGATCCTGGAACAAAGGAACCGCCGCAGACCTTCCCACAGCTTGTCGTTCTCGCCGATGATGGTCTGAACCTGCGTGCCCAGCCAAGCGGCAGCGCCGCGGTTGTAACCGTGCTGCAGCCGGGCAGCTTCGTCGAGCAGACTGCAAAGCCGTCGACCGACAGTACAGGAACGACGTGGCTTCCCGTTGAAGGTTACGGACCTGACGGCAAGATGCATACCGGCTGGGTTTCAGGCGATCTGGTGAAGGCTCATCCCGATGGCGCCAGCACTCCAGATGGCCGCACCAATCCCAAACTGGAGCAGAGCGGTTACCGCTGGGTGGACGTGAAAAGCGGCGACAGCATCCGACTCATTGCCACGACCAATTCGACGAACGTCGCCGATACCGTGGTGCTTAACATGGATCATATCCTGAGCCCGGACATAATCTTTGCCGGCGACCGCATCTATCTTCCGACCGCAACGGTCGGCTGATCGGGGTAAGGCGCTACTGAGCTCGCGCCCTGCCGGCGCGAACCGCATAGGTATGGGCGGTACAGGCGGCCAGTTGCGCTGCCTGTTCGGCCAGCGGATTGGACGGCTCGGACGAATAGGACGCCGTGAACTCCAGATCGGGCGGATGCCAGTCGCAATCCACGATGCGCAGTTTCGCGGCCATCGCGTGCTCGGTGACGACATCGTGCGGCAACGAGGCGATGCCGATCCCGGTCATTGCCATCTTCAGCGCGGCCGCGATCGAATTGGCTGGGAAAATGCGCGGCATCTCTTCGAGATCGCGGCTGAACTTACGGTAGAGTTCGGTGTAGGGCCGCGTGGTGCGGGCGTAGCTGATGATGGGGAAACGCGTCAGCTCGTTCAAGGGGAGTTTCCGGCCCTTCGGCAGATCCAGGTCGGGAGCACAGACCCAGACGAGCGGAAACGGTGGCATATCGATGTTCTCTATCGCATACTCCGTGACCGGACCTGCCAGCAACGCAAGATCGATGCGGTGCGACATCAGCTCGCTGCGCAACGTTGCCGATGAATCGACCAGGATATCCGCATCGACGAGCGGACAATGCGCCTGCAGCTGTTTGAGGAAATCGGGCAGCCAGGTGTGGACGATGGTTTCAGACACCCCGAGCCGCAGCACGCCGGTGGTTTCCGAAAGCGATTGGGCAATCAGCTGAAGCCGCTCGGCCACCTTGAGCACGCCCTGCGCTGAAGGAAGCAGCTGCTGGCCCTGGGCGGTCAATCGCACGGCGCTTGCCTGGCGCTCGAACAACCTCGTGCCCAGCGCTTCTTCAAGGCTGGCGATGCGCGTCGAGACGGCGGGCTGTGTGGTGTTCAGCCGCTCGGCGGCCTTGCGGAAGCTGCCGAAAGCGGCAACCAGAAGAAATGTTTCTAATTGCTTGATATTGAAAGGGATCATTGTATCGATCAAACATTCTGTGCCGCTGAAAAGGTGGCTCGTTGGCGGGGCCTCATTGTCTCACGATAACTTGCGCGCCAACCTGCGCGCGAGCGTAAAGGTCGATGATGTCCTCATTGGTCAAGCGAATGCATCCTGAGGAATTCGCATTGCCGACGGTCCAGGGCTGGTTGGTACCATGGATACGATAAAGTGTATTGCCGATGTAAAGGGCTCTGGCCCCGAGCGGATTGTTCGGGCCTCCAGCAACGTGAGCGGGTAACGATTTTCCGGTTGCCGCGACACGGCTGCGCATCTCCCGTGGTGGCCGCCAGTCCGGCCATTCCTTCTTGTCGGAGATCTTGTCGCGGCCGGCCCACGCGAAGCCTTCCTTGCCCACGCCAATCGCATAGCGCAGCGCCTTGCCATTGCCGAGCACATAGTAGAGCCGCCGTTCGCCCGTGTTGACGATGATCGATCCGGCCGGCTGCAGGTCACTGTAACGCACGACCTGTTTCGGAACGGGCGACCATGATGGCGGCGGACCTTCATCCTCCTCAGTGTCATCGGCCTGGCCGAGCGATGAGGGTGGGATCACCGCATTGGCAGCTTCGTCGTAGGTCCAACTGCGCGGATCGTAACCGGAACGGGTCTGCGCGGCGGCAGAGGCCGCGACGAACGCGAAAGCCGCGAACAACACAAACCTTCTTCGCATCCGAAGCGCTGACCGCGTTCCAGTCTTTATCCGGACCGCCACGGAACGCGAGCAGGCAGGGGGGGCGAGTCTTGTCGTCATCGAATGTCCGTTGTGGCCACGATCACCATCTCGTGATCCACGATTGGAGCGCACCATATCGTTTCTGCCAGGGCGCGCAACATTTGGAACTGATTATTCATTCGCAATCCAATTGGACTTCCCATTTCGACGCCTGCGCGATAGAGTGAAGCGGCGGGTGAATGTTGTATGGGCCAGTTTGGCGAGAGCTGGTCTTTTCTCGGTAGGGTCAATGTTGACGGGACTCGTTTCCTGCAATTCGGATCGACTGTCTTTCACCGCCGCCGTTTTGAAATCGGCAGGCGTCGCTGGCCTTGTCATTCTTGGCATTTCCGCTGTTCCCGCCTCGGCGGCCGAACCGCGCTGGCCGGATGGTCCATACAAATACATCACCGTCGACCAGTCGGTGCGGGATGCGCTGATCGAACTGGGACGCAACATGGGTGTGACTGTCCGGGTCAGCGACCAGGTGAAAGGGCGCCTGAGTGGGACCATGCCGACTGGCACCGCAAAGACGTTTCTCGATGAGTTGTGCAATCGCTACGGCCTTGTCTGGCATTTCGACGGCCTTGTCCTGAACGTGGCGACCGAGGCCGAGGTTCGCCACGAGACGATCCCGCTCGATGCCAATGCGGCTGCGGGAGCGGAAGAAAAGCTCACCAGGCTTGGCGTCATCGATCCGCGCTTTTCATTGAAGGTTTCGCAGCAGGACGATGTGGTTCAGGTGGCTGGCCCGCCTTCCTACATCGACCTCGTCAAGAAGACGCTCGGCATCTCGAACCACGCGAAACAAAGCGCGCAAAAAATTGTCCCGGTTCGGGTTTTTCGAGGCAGGCAGGCGGAATCCCAGACCTTTTCCGCTGAAAAGCCGAAACAAGGGCAGGAGGCACGCTGATGCAAATTGCACCGATTGGAGCGCTGGAAGTCGCGCTTTCAAACATGTCCACGGGTATCAACCTGCAGCAGCAGGTTGCGGCTGGTTCGAGCACGCGGCCGGGCAATGGCTCGAATGCCGCGGACCCAAAATCGCAGGTTCTGAAAGCAAAGAAATCCGAGCAGGCGGGTACCGCGACAGGCATCAGCCAGCAGGTGGCGCAGGATGCGCCGCTGACCGCCGCATCGACAGCTGCGCGGCAGCAAAATCTGGAGCCGATCGATGCGACCAGCGAGCACAGGCTGTTCGAATATCTGACCCAGGTGGAAAAATCGGGGGGCGGGCAGGGTTCCGACACGTCCGCTCTGCTCGGCTCCGCCGTGAAATCACTGGAAGGGACGATGCAGAGAGTGCAGGCGGCTCTCAAGGAGGCCGGCGTCCGCGCGGATGGTAAGACGGATGGCAATCAAGACGTGGCCGGAGCCGCGGAAGGCGAGGAAAACGACGCGCCCGCCAAAAGCGCCGAGCAGCTGCTGAGCCGTTCGATCTCGATCATGTGGGCCGCCGCCAATCTCGAAGTGGTGACCAGCAGCGTGACGGCCGTCACGTCGTCCACGAGTACCCTTATCAAGCAGCAATAGGCATTCGCGGTGGTCGGGAAGTTGATATCGTCGCTCTTGCACCCGTTTGCGCCGCATCGTTTCGGGAAGTGGCTGCGCGCGATGCTGGCTGTTTCAGCCATGCTCGTTCTGCAGGCCTGTTCCGTGGAACTCTATTCCGGGCTCAATCAGCGGCAGGCAAACGAGATCGTCGCGACCTTGATCCGTCACGGCATTCCTGCCCAGCGCGAGGCCGGCAAGGACGGAACGATGACCGTCCTCGTCGAGAAGGATCGTTTCGCCGAAGCGATGGCGCTCCTGGACGAGAGCGGCCTGCCCAAACAGGAATTCCAGACGCTCGGCGATGTCTTCAAGCGCAGCGGTATCGTCTCGTCTCCCGCTGAAGAGCGGGCGACGATGATCTATGGCCTGAGCCAGGAGCTTTCGCGCACGATATCGGAAATCGACGGCGTGCTGTCGGCACGCGTTCATCTGGTGCTCCCCGAAAACGATCCACTCAAGCAAGGAATGGTGCCGTCATCGGCGTCGGTCTTCATCCGTCACCGCGCCTCCGTGTCGATGAACGAACTGATCCCGCAGGTGAAGATGCTGGTAGCCAAGGGTGTCGCTGGGCTCACCTATGACAATGTATCGGTGACGCTGGTGCCGGTAGCAGCATCGCCGGAGCCACCAACGGGCGAAACCGGCTTCACCTCGTTCCTGGGTCTATGGCTTCACCCCGACAGCGTGGCGGCGGCGCAGTGGCTGTTCTACGGGATGATGGCTGTCATTGCCGCCCTTGCGGGATGGCTGGTCTATCAGCGGTGGTACCGGCGGCCTGGCGTTTACGCGCTCGAAGTGCCGGCGGCGCCGGCTAAGAAAGCGTGACGCCGTTGACCGTGCGAGAGGAAACCGTCCGGTCGGATTGGCGGGAATTCTGGTCGAATCCCGCCAGCTATGCCGATGCCGGCTGGTTGTCCGAATGTTTCGACGGCCAGATCGGTTTCGACGCATGCGAGCGCATGCTCGAGACACCGCGGCTAAAGGCGAGGCTGTCGAAACTCCTGGCCGAACGCCACGACTTGACGCTGAAGGACTTGCCTCGGCTGCCGGAGCAAACCGATCGGCAAATCGCGCTTGCTTCGGGCGACGAACTCGAAAGGCTCGCCTTGCGCGCCGGTGCCATTTATTGGGCGAACAGCCTTGCCGCAGTTATCGACGGGCGTCAGGCCGGCGCGATCCAGGCGGCTCTTGGCCCCGAACTTTGCGCTCTTGCCGTGGCCAACCGCGATATCTCAGGTCCGGTCAGGCCACTGGAACCGCTGGACGATTTAAGCGGCAGGTTTTTTGCCGACGGCTTGAGCTGCCTCGAATCATGGCTACAGGAGGTGTCACCACAGCTCGCCAAACGGGTGCGTTTGAAGCTCGCGAACGGGCTGCCCGGTCTGGGTGACGCCAGGCAAGTCGCGGAACTCGGCGCGCGCATCCTGCGCCGCGCGATGGAATAGCCCCAGATGTCGAGTGCGGACGCCACCTGGACCACATTGCCACGGCCGCGCGCGCGCATTTTGCGCGCGGAGGAAGTGCGCGCTTGGCAGGACGGCCATGCGTTTGTCGAAACGGCCAAGGCGGAAGCACGAAAGCTGAGCGATGCCGCCAAGCGCGCCTATGCCGCCGAATACGCCCAGGGCTACAAGGACGGCAAGGCACAGGGCGAGGTCGACGCCACGCGGCTGGTCGCCGGCACTTCCGCCAAGGTCGATCGCTATCTGGCAGGCCTTGAGGCGGAAGTCGCAGGTCTCGCACTGGACGTTGTGCGCCGCGTGCTTGGGGAATTCGACGTTGGCACGCTGGTCGCCCGCGCGGCGATGCAGGCAATTTCGGAAGTCCGGCGCGCCAAATACCTGAAGTTTCGCGTCCACCCGCAGAACCTCGCCCGGTTGCGTGACGAGTTGAATGCCGTTCTGCGGGACAGTGACCTTGCCATGTCGGTGGAAATCGACGCCGACGACACATTGGCATTGGGAGCATGCATTCTTTCCACGGACATCGCCGTGATCGATGCTGGCATCGAGGCGCAGCTTGAAGCGATCTCCGCTGCGATAGCCTCCAAATCGCGGGAGGCTTCGTGACAGGGGAACGTGCAGCCGTCGAAGATCGCCTGGCTTCAATCATGCCCGGCTTGCGCTCGGGGCTGGTCGAGGATGCCAGCCGGCCGAAAAAGGGGCGCGTGCAACGTGTCATCGGCACGGTCATCCACGCCTCTGTCGTGGAAGCCAGGATCGGCGAGATCTGCGAATTGGTGGATCGCAGAACCGGCCGAACCATGAAGGCGGAGGTGGTCGGACTTCTCGAAGAGGCTGCCATCCTCGTTCCGCTCGGTGATCTGGCCGGTTTGTCGGGCTTGACCGAGGTCGTGCCCACCAGAAGGGATCAACAGGTGCCGGTTGGCCCCGGCTTGCTGGGCAGGGTCATCAACGCGTTCGGCGAACCGCTCGACGGAAAGCCGCTTTCGCTGGACGGCGCGTATCCCGTTCATGCCTATCCGCCACCGCCGCTGCAGCGCGGGCTGATATCGGAGCCGATCCAGCTCGGCATCCGTGCCATCGATGGCATGTTGATGTGTGCAAGGGGGCAACGCATCGGCATTTTCGGCGAACCCGGCGTCGGCAAATCGATCCTGCTGTCGAATATCGTCTCCGCCACCGATGCCGATGTCGCAGTGGTTGCCCTCGTCGGCGAACGCGGGCGTGAGGTTCGCGAATTCGTCGAGCGGCAGCTCGGAGCGGAAGGATTGGCGCGCGCGGTCGTTGTGGTTGCGACATCCGATCGGCCCGCTATCGAGCGCGTCAAGGCGGCCTATGTCGCCACCACGATTGCTGAATATTTCCGCGATCAGGGCAAGCATGTGCTGCTGGCCATGGACAACATTACCCGTTTTGCGCGCGCGCAACGCGAGATCGGCCTGGCGTCGGGCGAGCCGCCGACACGCCGCGGCTTTCCGTCGTCGCTGTTTGCAGCTTTGCCGCGCCTGCTTGAACGGTCGGGTCCCGGCCAGATCGGCTCGATCACCGGCCTCTACAGCGTTCTTCTGGAAGGCGATGGGACCTTCGATCCCGTGGCCGAGGAGGTACAGGCCTTGCTCGATGGTCATATCTTCCTGTCCAGCGAGCTGGCGCAGCGCAACCATTTTCCGGCAGTCGACGTGCTGCGCAGCCGCAGCCGATTGATGGAAACGGTCGCGCCTGGCCAGCACAGGGCGGACGCCGCGCGACTCAGGCAGCTCATGGCACGCTACGCCGATATCGAGCTGCTGGTGCGTGTTGGCGAGTACAAAGCCGGCAGCGATGCGCTGGCCGATGAAGCCATGAGCAAGATCGACGCCATCAATGGCTTTCTGCAGCAGGCCTCGGTGCAGAACGAAAACATGGAGGCAACGCGCCAGCGCATGCGGGAGATCGTCGGTGGATAAAAGTGAGATGATCGCCCAATTGCGCAAACTCAGGCAGCGCCGGGAAGACCATGCGCGCGACATCGTTTCCGCTCATCGGGTCGGCGTCGACGAAGCCAGACAAGATGTTGAAATGGCGTCGCAAATGCTCGCCGAGCACATGCGAAGGGCAATTGACGAGCAGAACGCGGCCGTCTCGGGGCTCGCCAATCGGGTGGTGAAGGCAGCCGAGCTCCATTTGGCGCAGAGCCGCTACGAGGCATCGTTCGCGAAAGCCGGCCAAATCAAAGCGCGGGGCGAGACGGCAACCCTCGTCCAGCGCGAACGCGAAGCGGGATTGGCCGCGGCCCGGCACCGATACCTGCAGAGCCGGAAAGCCCTGATGAAGCTGGAGAAACTGGCGGATCAACTTGACAAGCGAGCGGCCGTGCGTCGTGCCGCCGAAGCCGAGCTCCTCGATGAGGACCGCATGCCGCGCGCAAACAATGATGTTCGATGATCGTGCAGGTGGCAGTTCGATGTCTCGAGCCCTGACGACAGCGAAGGCTGCCACGCGGCGCAAACCCGCTGGGCGAAATCTCAACGGCGCTCTCATCACCGATGCTCTGGATCTGGCAAGGGTTTCGGCGGAACAGGTCGTGGCCCTGAACACCTTCTATAAACACCGTCGCGCGGCCGACATCACCCTGGCCGGACAGCCGGCGAAGATCGTAACCGACTGGTCGGCCGCCCAATCCGATGATCAGCCATCATGCACGCTGCGCTTCAAGATCGGAGAACATTCCGCCGAGCTTTCCGTGCCGCTCTCGCTCACCGAGCAGTTGCTGGCCACGGTGGACAAGACGGCAAGGCTAGGGACCCTTTTGCCTCAACACGCGGCTCTCCTTCTGGAAACTGCCATGGCCGACCAACTCGACTGGTTCGAAGCGAAGCTGCAGGCTCCGATAGAACTCGCCACAGTCGAAAAGCGAGAGCCGCCGGCTGAGGCGGCGCCATTCGGCTTTGTTTTGTCTGTCGGCGAACAACCGGCGAAGTGCGCCCTGCGACTGAATGACGGCGAGTTGCTTTCAAGGCTTAGCAAACTTCTGGACGAAACAGACCGCAGCGAAGCTTCGTTTCCGGCCGCGCTGCCTGTGCCGGTTCGCCTGTGGTGCGATGTTCTCGCCACCAGCCTCGGCGAAGTGAGGGAGTTGGAGCCAGGCGATGTCGTGTTGTTTGCCGAACAAGCGGAGGCAGTGCTTGTCATCGGCGACAGGCTGATCGCGCCCGTCAGCATAAGCGCGTCAGGGACACAGCTGTCTGCCGCACCAGCCGTTATTGCCGGATCGAAATGGGAGTGGATGATGGGTCAGGACACTGGAACCGCAAGCCAGGCGCTGGACGATGCGACACTCGACGATCTGCCGGTTGCGCTGGCGTTCGAGGTCGGCCGCAAGGCAATGCCGCTTGGCGACATCCGAAAACTGAGCGCCGGCGCCATCGTGCAGTTGGACGCAACCGGACAGGGCGTGGACATCCTGGCCAATGGCAAGCGGGTCGGGCAGGGCGAAATGGTCAGGATAGGCGAAAGCCTTGGCGTGCGGGTCACCCGCATGTTCGACAATGCTTGAAGCTTCGCCAAATCTCCTCGGAATTCTGGTTGCGGTCGGCTTTGTCGGCCTGCTGCCGCTCGCCGTCGTCACCATGACGGGATTCCTGAAGATTTCGGTGGTGCTGTTTCTCATCCGCAATGCCCTTGGCGTGCAGCAGATGCCCCCGAATCTCGTGCTTTATGGGATCGCGCTGGTGCTGACGGTCTATGTCACCACCCCGCTGATCAGTGAAATGGGGACAAGGCTGCAGGAAGGGCAAGTGCAGTTCCAGACCACGGACGATCTTGCCCGCGCCGCGCAGTTGGTAAAACAGCCTCTGCAGCAGCACCTGATCAAATTCACCCAACCGCGCGAACGCCAGTTCTTTCTCGACGGAACCGCGCGCCTGTGGCCCGAGCAGGCGCGCCAGAATGTCAAGGACGACGACCTTTCCATCCTGGTTCCGGCCTTTGTCGCTTCGGAGCTTACCCGGGCCTTCGAGATCGGGTTCCTGCTCTACATACCCTTCCTGATCATCGACATCGTCGTTGCCAACATCCTCATGACGCTCGGCATGATCATGGTTTCGCCGGTGCTGATCTCGATCCCACTGAAACTACTGCTTTTCGTCGCCATAGACGGCTGGTCGCGGCTGATGCACGGCCTCATTCTCAGTTACAGCTGACGCAGGGGCGGCGCGTGAACAGCGATTTCATCCTCGCGAAAGTCCAGAATGCGCTGATAACGGTGCTGCTCGCCTCCAGTCCGGCCATCATAGCAGCCTTGGCCGTCGGGCTTTTGGTCGGACTCGCCCAGGCTTTGACGCAGATCCAGGATCAGTCTCTGCCGCAGACGATCAAGCTGGTCGTGATCCTCGTGGTCATCATCGTCGTCGGCCCGCTGATTGCCCAGCAGATCGCCGAACAGGCCTCGGCGGTGTTTGACGAATTTCCGTCCGCGACCCGGTGATGCCGCACCATGCAGGTCGAACCGCTCTTCGCATCGCTCAGGGACCTGCAGCTCTATCTTCTGGCGGGAGCCTTCGTGTTGGCGCGCCTCGGCGGCTTCATGCTGATGATGCCGTTGTTCTCGCGCGTACCGCTGTCGGGACTGTTGCGCAACGGCGTTGCGCTGGCGCTTGCGGTCCCGATCCTGCCGATGCTCGTGCACACGCTGGCAGGGCAACCGATCGCCGGCGCGATGATCGTAATCTACATCCTCAAGGAGCTCCTGGTTGGCATGGCACTGGGGTTGGCGATGGGCGTGCCCTTCTGGGCCGCGGAAGCAGCAGGCGATATCCTCGACCTGCAGCGCGGTTCGTCCATGGGAACCTTGATCGACCCGATGATGACGCACGAGACCAGCGCCACCGGCACGCTGCTCGCCATCATCATGATCGCGATCTATCTAGCGGCAGGCGGGCTGGAACTGTCGTTGAATGCCGTCTACGACAGTTACGGTCTCTGGCCGGTCGAACGGCTGATGCCGGTGTTCAGCGGGGGTGCCGCCGGAATTTTCCTTGGTCTGTTGAACCAACTTCTGAAAATGGCGCTGACGCTGGCGTTTCCTCTCATCGTCAGCATGTTGCTGTCCGATATCGTGCTGGCCTTTCTGGCGCGCGCCTCGCCGCATTTCAATGTCTTCAGCCTGTCGCTGATCGTAAAGACGCTGGTCTTCTGCTTCGTCTTCGTCCTCTACGCGGCCTTTCTTTTATCCTACATGAACCGCGATCTCGGCTTCCTGCATGAGGCGATACGGCAGATCAAATTGCTCAGCTGTTTGGAGTGCCGATGAAAGCCACGATGCGTCGGCTAATAAACGCAATTTATTGTCAGGAGAAAATTCTGGCAATTTGACAATCGGCGTTGCCGGCCATGATTTAGTGCTTCCTGAAAGTCTTAAGCAACGCGGACTGCCTCGAAGCATGGGACGTCTGACCGGCTCAATCGTTGAAGATTTACGGCTGGTCGAGCCCGACCGGTTGCGCCGACTGGTGAGGGTCGGAGCCTATCGAGGCACAACAAGTGGACTGGCGCGCGGCAAGCTGCAGGCGAATGTCGTGATCGTGCCGCAACGTTTCGCCGGCGATTTTCACAAGTTCTGCCTCGCCAACCCGAAGGCGTGTCCGCTGGTCGGGCTCGGTCGTGCAGGCAGCCCGTTTGTTCCGGCGCTCGGCAACATCGACATCCGCACCGATGCCCCGCAATACAGTATCTTCTGCTACGGCGAGTTCATGCACCATGCCACCCACATCGTCGATCTGTGGCGACAGGATTTCTCTGCTTTCGCGCTTGGCAGCTCCCTGAATTTCGAGCCGACGCTGGTGGAGAAGGGGGTGCGGCTGCGCCACGGAGGCATCAGCGGACCGGTGCCGAAATACCGCACCGGGATCAGAAGCCGCGCGATCGGCCCGTTTGGCGGCAAGCTGGTCGTCGCGATGCGCGCCATCAGGCGCTGCGACGTCGACAAGGTGCGGGCGATAACCGCGCGCTTTCCCAACGCTCATGGTTCCCCCTTTCATATTGGGGATCCTTCCATCCTAGGCATAACCGATCTCGACTCGCCCGATTGGGGCGCTGCTATCGACCTGAGTGACGAGGAAGTTCCCGTATTCTGGGCAAGCAGCGTGACGGCGCAGGAAGCTCTGAAGCAGGCGGAACTGGCGATAGCCATCACCGCATCTCCGGGCCATCTGCTGATCACCGATGTGGACGCCATGGTCCGCAAAGGAACCGCAAAGGTCGCCTGAAGGCCAAAGGCTCGCGGAATTAACGCGTCGGTTTCTCCTCGGGGCGCTGGCAAATGAGCCCGGAGAGGGAACGGCCTCTCCAGCAATCGATCAACTCAAACTCAAACGGGCTGTCCCCTCTGAGACAGACAGCCATGCCGCCGCAACGCTATTTTACGCCATAGGCCGCGAATGCTTCCGGCGCTATGTCATGGATGAACGCGAATCTCTTGAAAATCTAGAAAAGAACCTTTTTCAGCTTATTTCAGCCGGCTATCAAGGTATAGGAAACAATCGGTCCACGCATTGAGGCGGGTTCTGGCCGCGTCGGGGCCCAATGCCGAAGCGAAACTGACGGCGCGGGGCTTGGCGTGTGTGGGTTGATCGTAGACTAGGCGTGTCGAGTTTTTGGAAGCCAAATCTCGATCGACAGACCTATCTCGCGATCGTCCGACACGACGGCATCGCCGCCATGTGCATTGGCAATGGCTTTCACAATCGGAAGGCCAAGTCCCGATCCCCCGCTTGATCGTGCCCTTGAATCATCACCCCGCCAGAAGCGCTCGAAGACACGCTTTTTTGACGAGGCAGGTAGTCCCGGGCCGTTGTCGCTACACCGGATGAGCCCTCGATCCTTCGTCGCGCGTGTCTCGACCACCAAGACACTGCCTGGGGCATAGCGGCGCGCATTATCCAGGATCGCAAGCAGAGCTTGCCGGATTCTGGCCTGATCGGCGAAGACGATCGCGCGCCCGAGATCGCGTTTGACCGTAATTCCGGCGTTTGCCAACTCTTGCTCGATCGAAGTCGTCGCAATATCGGCTTCCTTCGCAAGATCGATTTCGGCAAGCTTGAGTTCAAGCCTGCCTGCACTCGAAAGCCCGAGAGTTCTCAAATCTTCGACGATCCGCGCAAGGTCGTCGACGTGAGCAATCAAGCGACCATAGAATTCGGGACTCGGTTCGTAAGCGCCATCTGAAAGACCTTGGAGACGGCCTCGCAGAATGGTCAAGGGTGTGCGCAGTTCATGCGCAATCGCGGAATTTGAATATCGAAGCTCGGCCTCGGCGTTTTCCAATCGTTCAGCCATAGCATTGAAGTCCGTGATCAGGCTCTCCGCCTCACTGAACGCTCTCTTGGTGCCTTCCGCGCGCGCGGAAAAATCACCGTTTGCGATCGAGCGAACCGTCGTCGCAACTGATTTCAGCGGCGATACGATTCTCTGCGCTTGGAGCCATCCAACGATCGCAGCTGAACTGACACCGACGGCCAAAATCAGTCCGAGCACGACAAGGTCGCTCATCTGCAACTTGTCGGTCATGGCCTCTGCGGGAAACAGCCAGTCGTATAGCCAATAGTAAGCGATCCAGCCAAAAAACATCACAGCGAAAGCCCCGAGTGTCAGCGCGCTCATCGCGCGAAACAACTGACGGTTCAGACTGCTGGCCACGACCATTCCTCAAATTTGTATCCGATGTCCTGCAACGCCGATCAAAATAGCCGGTTTGCCCGCGCACGGCTGAATTCACGATCGGCCACGTAATCGAACGCCTAAACATCGAAATGCTTAGTCTGACAGTTGGGATGCTTTCTCGCGCAAGTCGGTGCCTGATGACCCTTTTTCCTATTCGTCATCGAAGGTGAGGGCCAGACATTGTGCCGCGCATTCTTTCCCGCCTCGGTTCTCAACTGAAGACTCCTTCATTTTAAGTCAACAGGAGATCGGATGTCTTGATACAAGCTGCGCGCAATCTGCGCGGTTGGCGAACGCAAGATGCCGATAAGCTCAGCGAGGGGCATTTACCTCAAGCAAGAGACAAACATGTTCGCCCGCCATTTTACCATCATCTGCCTTTGCATCTGTGCTTTTGCCCTCATGTTTTCCGCGCTGGTGGAGTCTGCAAAGCGAAAGGAGCGAGTGCCAACACCGATCTCGTTGCGGGACCTCCGCGCAAGACCCGACGGGTAGTCTAAACGATCATGATCGTGGTCAGCGATGCTCTATGATTCGTATCTGGAAGGTTTGCGGTCACTGGCCCTGCTGAATGGTCAAATGAGTTTCTGTGCGTCTTTGTTGATAGCCAGTGCAGATCGTGTTGAGGTTTCGTTGAGCTACCAAGCATGCCCTTGACCTTCCCGATGGCTGAACGTCTCTAGAACGGATTGGAGTCGGGAAACCGTTATGGACAACGCGCTGATCCTCATTATCGAGGACGAGTCGGAAATCACTGAAATACTCGAGACGTACTTTGTTCGTGAAGGTTTTCGTACCATCGGTGCCGGCGACGGCACCATCGGCCTTGCCCACTACCATCGCCTCAAGCCCGATCTCATTGTTCTTGACGTCAAGTTGCCCGGTCAGGATGGCTACGAGGTTCTCGCGGCCGTCCGTCGGCATAGCGACACGCCGGTCATCATGGTCACCGCGCTTGCCGAAGACCTGGACAAACTGCAGGCCCTGAGGATTGGCGCCGATGACTATGTCGTCAAACCCTTCAATCCGTTGGAGGTTGTCGCCCGCGCCAAGGCTGTCCTTCGGCGAACGAAGGGCCGCGATACGCGCCAACTGTTCCGCGTTGGCCCCTTGACGATAGATCCCTGCGCATATCGGGCATTGATCGAACGCTCGTCGGGTTCGACAGTATTGGAATTGACGCGCACTGAATTCAGGCTGCTCGCTCACATGGCTGGTTCTCCGAACCGCGTGTTCGAGCGTTCTGAACTGGTTGATGCCTGTCTGCCGGAGGGAGAGGCACTGGAACGCACCGTTGACAGCCACATCAGCAACCTTCGACGCAAACTTTCCCTAGCCGGTGTCAACTGGTTGTTGGATGGTGTCCGCGGTGTGGGATACAGACTGAGCGACCGCGATGGCTAGAATCGCGAATACTGGAAGGCGAGGCCGTCGCGTGCTTTGCGGTTTGCCCGTAACCCTCTCATAAAAAGGGTAGCGTCGCACCAAGCTGCTAGGCGGTTGCGGTGTCCTCTTTCGCGTTCCGGAAGCAAGTCCGAATTGCCGGGCCAGTGATTTTCCGGTGAGGTCATCCTGGCCTCAAACCGACAATTTCGGCGAAGCGCGCAAACAGGCCAGCTTGTGATTTGATGCCCAACTTGCGGTAGATGTTGCGTCGATGGACCTTAACCGTTCCCGGGGCAACACGCATCATGCGCGCGGCCGACTCCGTGGAATAACCTTGAAGGACCAGATCGACGACCTGTTTTTCGCGGGACGTGAGCGAAAGGCTCTTCCAGATATCGGCGCGCTCAAACTCGTCGGAGCGCTGGACTGCTCCTCCCTTTGCTTTTTCATGAGTGGACCGGATGGAGGGAAGTTGCGGCCATCGCAGGCGGCATAGGCTGATCACCGCTGGGGCCATATCTCGCAGCAGACGGGTATCGGCCGTGCCAAACGGTCCGGATGAACGCAGCCGCATCAGGGACAGAACAAGTGCCTCCTTGTCAGCAAGTGGAACGAAAAAGCCGACTTCCTCGGCCAGTTTCGTCTGGCTGTAATAGGACCTGTAATACTCACTGGTGTAGAACCGGTCGGGGGCGAGTTCTCGCATCCGCCAAAAGCCTTCCTTCCGCTCCACCGCTGCATGGTGAAACGGATCCAGAAGGTAGGGGCCCGCTTGATAGAGCGTCACGAAGATGTGGCTCTCTGCGGGGGAAAAGGTCTCATACAGCGCAGGCGGTCGTGTCGACCCGCGGTAGCCAAAAATCACGCAATGGTCAAAGCGGACGTGGCGCCCCAACCAATTGACGGCGGCTTGGCCGAAACAGGGCGCTTCAGCTTGCCGGGCGGCATCCACGACCTGGGCGAGATAATGAAAGTCCCCGCTGCGGGAAGAAGATTCTGCCAATCATATACCCCTCGAATGGAGAAAATCGCAGGTACATACCACCAGCGAGGTATATACGAACAAGGATTGGCTTTGCTAGCCTTCGAAAAGCAAATGTTGTCCGGAGATTGCCCATTGGTTGCAACGCCGGTTTCTGATGTCCAATTTCGCAATGTGACCAAACGCTACGGCAGCGTGACGGCAGTAAGCGGTATTGACCTTGCGGTGCCGCCTGCTGCTTTCGTAGCCCTTCTTGGCCCATCCGGATGCGGCAAGACGACCTGCCTGCGGATGATCGGCGGCTTCGAGCAGCCGAGCGAGGGCCAGGTGCTGATCCGTGGCGCCGATATGGCAGGCGTTCAGCCCTATCGGCGTCCAGTCAATATGGTGTTCCAGCACTACGCTCTTTTCCCCCACTTGAATGTCGAAGAAAACATCAGCTACGGGCTGCGCCAGGCACGGCCGCGGCTTGCCGCACGCGACATCCATTTCAGGGCCGACGAGGCACTCGCCATGGTTCGGCTCGCTGGCTATGGCCAACGCAAGGTTCATGAACTTTCGGGCGGCCAGCAGCAACGCGTCGCGCTGGCAAGGGCAATCGTCAACAAGCCAACAGTCCTGCTGCTCGACGAGCCATTGGCTGCGCTCGACAAGAAACTGCGCACGGACATGCAGATCGAGTTGCAGAACCTGCAGCGCGAGCTTGGCATCACCTTTGTCCTGGTCACCCACGACCAGGAGGAAGCACTTTCAATGAGCGATCTCGTCTGCGTCATGAATGGTGGGCGTATCGTTCAACTGGGGCAGCCGAACGCGATCTACAATGAACCCGCCGATCTGTTCGTCGCAGGGTTTGTCGGCAAGACGAACCTGCTTTCGGGCAAGGTGGCGGGCAATTTCGTCGACGCCGTCGACGTGGTTCTTGCCAACGGCACGGTGATCCCTGCGCGAAAGAACACGCCGCTGGCGATGGGTGAAGCCGTCTCTGTGAGCGTGCGTCCCGAGGCCGTGCGCCTCGTACCACCGCGACAGGACGGTCTCGAGGGGACCATCGCCAATCGCATCTTCCTCGGCTCGACGATCGAATACGCCATCCAGGTGCCAGGCATCGGCATACTTCTTGCGAGCGCCAGTCACAGCGGCGACGCCTTGTTCGCGCCGGGTCAGATCGCCTCCATCGCCTTTAATCCCAATGCGCCGATGGCGTTTGCGGGCACTAAAAACAACGAAATCACACAGAGGGAACGCAACCATGCCGAAATCATATCGGGACGGCCTGCCGATTAAAGCCGAAGAATTCGTTGATCAGTTGATGCGCCTCAGGCGCGGTTCCATCAGCCGCCGCCATTTCCTTGGCGTGACCGGCCTCGGCCTGGCGACCGCGGTCATGGGACAAAAGCTTGGTTTGTTGGCATCTCATGCGCACGCCGAAAATCTCGGCGACCGCATGTCGATCGCCACCTGGCCGAATTATCACGACCCAGCCACTTTTGAGAATTTCAAAGCCAAGACTGGCGTTGCCGTCGAAGTCAACGTGTTCGGCTCCAATGAAGAAATGCTGGCCAAACTGCAGGCCGGCGGCTCGGGCTGGAGCCTGTTCGTGCCGACCAACTACACCATTTCGACCTACAACAAGCTTGGACTGATCGAAGAACTCGACATGTCAATGCTACCCAATTTCTCCGCCGCGTCCGAGAGCCCGCGTTTCACCAAGGAAGGGCAGATCGCCGGCAAGACCTATGCCGTGCCCAAGAATTGGGGGACGACAGGTTTTTCGGTCAACACCAAGAAAATCACAAAGCCGCTGGCCAGCTGGAAGGACTTCTTTGACGTCCTGCAGAACGAGGCCGACGGGCGCGGCATGGTGCATGACTATCAACTGACGACGATCGGCAGCGCCCTGGTTTCGCTTGGCTATGATTTCAATTCCATCAAGCCGGACGAACTCGCCAAGGCCGAAGAACTGCTGATCAAGGTCAAGCCGCACCTCTTCGCGATCAACAGCGACTATCAGCCGGCGATGCGCGCAACCGATGCCTGGATCAGCATGTGCTGGACAAACGACGGTGCACAACTCAACCGCGATATGCCGGAACTGGCCTATGTGCTGGGCAAGGACGGTGGCGAGATTTGGACAGATTACTACGCCATTCCCAAGGACGCGCCCAACAAGGCTGCCGGCTATGCGCTGCTCAACTATCTGATGGACCCGGCCAACGCTGCAAAGGAGCACACCGCCAATGGCGCGCCGGCTACGGACAGCCGCGTGCTCGCCCTGCTGCCGACCAATGTCACCTCCAACAAGATTGTCTATCCGGAAGAAGCCTCGCTCACTCCGCTTGAATTCGGAGCAGCGGTAACCCTCACAGATCCTAGCCGCGCCGAAGTCATGGCGCGTTTCAAGGCAGCGTAGTCCAGCCACGCCAACGAGGCGGTGTACTCTCGGCAAAGGTGCGCCCCGCCGGGAGAGGGAACTGTTGGGATGCAAGCAAGCACGGCTCGCCAAAATCTTGTCACTGCGACGCTGCTGGCGCCGAGTGCCTTGTGGCTATTCATCTTTCTGGTTCTGCCCTTTGTCGCCATCGTGGTCTTCAGCCTTGGCGAACGGGCTCCGGAAGGTGGGTATCAAGCCGCCTTTACGCTTGCCCAGTATGCGAACCTGCCGGCTCGCGCCACTGCCTTCTGGAACACGATGATCCTTGCCCCGGTCGGCGCTTTTGCCTGCCTCGTGGTTGCCTATCCGGTCGCCTATTATCTTGCCATGCGCGCATCTCAGCGCTGGCGGCTGGTGCTGCTTGCCCTGATTGTCATCCCATTCTGGACAAGCCTTTTGATGCGCACTTACGCCTGGATGTACATTCTGGGCGGGCGAGGGATACCGGCGCTGCTGTCACTTGTGGGGATCGAGGATGTCCGGCTGATCAACACGCCAGGCGCAGTGCTGCTCGGTATTGTTTACGGTTATCTGCCGCTGATGATCCTGCCGATCTATGTCAGCCTGGAGCGTCTCGACAAGCGGCTGCTCGAGGCCTCCTCTGATCTGGGCGCGACGCCCCTCTCCACCTTTGTCGGCGTAACGCTTCGCTTGTCATTGCCCGGCGTCACCACCGGCTTCTCCCTGGTGATGATCCTGCTGCTGGGAGAGTACCTCATTCCGACGTTGCTCGGTGGCGGCAAGGTCTTTTTCATCGGTAATGCGTTGGTCGATCTCTTCCTGCAATCGCGCAACTGGCCGTTCGGTTCGGCAATTGCGGTAACCCTGGTCCTTGTCTCGGTCGCAGTACTGGCGATCGCCGGTCGTGTCTCCAATCGGCTTGCCGGCTCCCGCCAGGTGGATTTGATCTGATGCGTGCCTTCGTCATCGCCGTTTTTGCCTTCCTTTACCTGCCGATCGTGCTGGTGGTGCTGTTTTCGTTTAACGCAGGCCGACACGCCAGCGATTTCACCGGGTTTTCAACCCAGTGGTACGGCTTAGCGCTGTCCAATCCGTTTTTGACCGAAGCGCTGAAGAACAGCCTGTTTGTCGCGACCTTCAGCGCACTGCTCGCGGCGATCTCTGGCACGGCAGCAGCACTTGGACTGACCCGCGTCGCGCCGCGCACCAGAGCGATATTCGACGCACTGCTGGGCGCTGCGATCGTTGTTCCAGGGGTTGTCATCGGGATCGCTACTCTGGTCGCCCTGGTTCAGCTTTTCGCTGTGCTCAATCCCGTGGTCGCCTCACTGTGGCCTGGCGAACAACCCCCGAAACTCGCACTCGGTTACGGGTCGATCATTGCCGCGCATGGACTGTTTTCCATGGCCCTGGTGACCATGATCGTACGCACCCGGCTCGCGAGCCTCGACCGAAGCCTGGTTGAAGCGTCGGGGGATCTCTACGCGACACCGCTGACCACCTTCCGCTCCATAGTTCTTCCGCAAATCATGCCAGCGGTGCTGGCGGGCTTCCTGCTTGCCTTCACCTTTTCCTTTGACGATTTCATCATCGCCTTCTTCGTGGCGGGCTCGAAAACGACACTGCCCATCTACGTCTTTGCTTCGATCCGTCGCGGCGTTACGCCGGAAATCAACGCCATCGCCACGATCGTGCTCTTGGCTTCGGTGCTGATTGTGGTGCTTTCGCAAGTGCTGCTGCGACAGCGCCAAAAACCATCCGCTTGAAGGACAAGACATGATCCTTAAGGACCGTATCGCCGTTGTCACAGGTGCCGGCTCCGGCATCGGGCGCGCAGGTGCACTCAAGATGGCACAGGAAGGGGCCGTCGTCGTTGTCGCCGACCGGGAGGCAGCCAAAGGCGAAGTCACAGCCGCCGAGATCCGCAACGCCGGCGGCCAAGCCGCCGCGGTCGCCACGGATGTCGGCGACGATGTTCAGCTCGAGCGGTTGATCGAGGGCACATGCAAGGAATTCGGACGTATCGATATCCTGCACAACCATGCCGGCATCCAGGTGAGCGGTGCGCTGACCGAGGTCGAACAAGGCGGCATGGACGCGTCCTGGCATATCAATGTGAGAGCGCATTTCGTCGCTGCGCGATTGGCCATGCCTACGATGATCAGGCAAGGCGGTGGCGTCATCCTGAACACGGCCTCCAATTCGGGCGTGTTTTATGATCGCGGGATGATCGCCTATACAACCTCCAAACACGCCGTCGTGGCCATGACGCGGCAGATGGCGATCGACTACGCCATGCACAATGTCCGCGTAAATGCACTTTGCCCAGGTTGGGTCGATACCCCATTCAACGAGCCCTTCATCACCCAGAAGGGGGGGCGCGATGCGATCGAGACTTATGTCCGCGACAAGATCCCCATGGGGCGTTGGGCAACCGCGGAAGAGATCGCCGAAACAATACTGTTCCTCGTCTCCGATCGCTCGTCCTTCATGACTGGCCAGGCCCTGGTCGTCGATGGCGGCGAAAGCATCGCCTGAACCTTCTTGTCCTCACACAACAGGAAAAAAGCCAATGGCCATCACACGACGTGACTTTCTTGGTGGCACCGCTCTCGCCATTGCCGCGGGCTTAACCCCGTCGCATCAGCTTCGTGCCGAAACGCAACGCTACTATCCTCCAGCACTCACCGGTCTACGGGGCAGCCACCCCGGCTCCTTCGAAACTGTACACAGGCTGGCCCGGGAAGGAGAGACTTTCGATTTCAGCCAAGGTGCCGTCGAGGAAACCTACGATCTGGTTGTCATTGGCGGAGGCATCAGCGGACTTGCCGCAGCTTGGTTCTATCGCGAGGCGTTCGGCGAAAAATCCAGGATCCTCATTCTCGAAAATCACGACGATTTCGGCGGCCACGCCAAACGCAACGAATTCAGCGTGGACGGACACCCGCTGCTAATTGGATATGGCGGCAGCGAGTCGATTGAATCACCGAAAGCAAATTTCAGTAAGACCGTCGCGCGCTTGATGGAGAGCCTGGGCGTCAAACCCGCGCGCTTCGATACCGCATACGATTTGGGAATCTATGGCGACCTGGGATTGACGCATGGCGTGTTCTTTGACCGGGAGACATTCGGTGTCGACCGCCTGGTGGCTGGCAATCCGGTCACCAATGGCGCTGACCCAACGCCCGGAAACACCGCCAAGGCCAAGACCATTGCGGAATTCGTCGGCGAGTTCCCAATGTCGGATGACGCGAAAAAGCGATTGATCAAGTTTTTCGCTGACTCGAAGGATTATTTGGCCAACATGTCGCTCACGGAGAAACTGGAGCATCTGCAGACCACCAGCTATCGCGATTATCTCAAGATCGATGCTGGCCTTGGCGACGAGGCGGTGAAGTACTTCGAGGATATGACCCACGACTATTTCGCGCTCGGAACAGACGCGGTGCCTGCGGCCTCCGCCATGTTTTCCGGATATCCGGGTTTCGCGGGCCTGCTTCCCAAGCAAGGGGCCGACAAGGAGCCTTACATATATCATTTTCCCGATGGCAACGCCTCAATTGCGCGGCTTCTCGTACGCAACCTTGTTCCCGGCGTTGCACCGGGATCAACGATGGAAGACATCGTCCTGGCAGATTTCGATTATTCGAAACTTGACCAACCGGACCAACCTGTCCGTATCCGTCTACGCAGTGCCGCCGTGGGTGTTCGCAATCCAAAGGACGGCAAAGACCTCATCGACATCGGCTACGTTCAAGCCGACACCTTACATCGTGTTCAGTCGAAGCATTGTGTGCTCGCGTGCTACAACATGATTATTCCGTACCTGATGCCTGACTTGCCACAGAAACAAAAGGAAGCTCTGGCGGAAAGCGTCAAGGCTCCATTGGTTTACGTGAATGTCGCTATTCGTAACTGGCAATCATTCGTCAAACTCGGGGTTCAGCAGATCTACAGTCCTGCAGCCTTTTTTCCGCTGACGAAGCTCGATTATCCCGTCGCACTTGGCGGCTATTCCAATCCACGAAATCCTGATGAGCCTATGGTGCTACACTTGGTCCACGTTCCAACCGAACCAGGCCTAAGCAACATCGACCAGAATCGCGTTGGCCGACAGAAATTGCTGGAAATGACCTTTGAGGATTTCGAAAAGAAAGTGACGGATCAACTCGACAGGATGCTCGGCCAAGGTGGCTTCAATTCGAAGCGTGACATCGCCGCAATCACCGTAAACCGCTGGCCGCACGGTTATGCGCGCGGGGTCAATTCGTTGTTCGATAAGCCAGTTGATGGCCCTCAACCCTTTGAAGTGGCGCGCGCCCGCTTTGGAAAAGTAACGATTGCCAACTCCGATGCCGGATGGGTTGCTTTTTTCACCGAAGCCATCGACCAGGGTTGGCGTGCCGTCGACGAACTCAAATCAGCCTAAACCCATGCAGCGGGATTAAGGCCGTCAAGCCTTGCTGCCGCCGCAAAAGCGCGGTGGCCGGGCCGGCGGACTAGCGCACGATCGCGACCAAGAGCGTGCCGACCGCACCCGGCAAGACCTCGCTCGCCTGAGGGGGAGATCACCGAGGCGATCTATCAGCACGTTGTGATTTGGCGGAAGGAAGGGCTATCCAACGCGATGGCCAAATCGCTGGAAGCAAATGCGATCTGCATTTGCTGCTGACTATACCAGCGATCGCTGACTGGTCAGGACATCGAGCGTCGGTATGTTCAATCAGCGCCGGTCGCAGAAACGTCACGAAGTTTCATCCCTTTTCATACGATCTCTCCACGAAGTCTGCGCGACTGCTCCTTAGGTAGCTCGCCATCGCCGATCGTTTTTAGGGCGATGACCAATCGGGCAGCACTGACGCTGACCGATCTCATTCCTGGAAAGGGATTAGATATATGAAACTCCGCAAATCCATTCTCACCGCATCCGCCGTGGCTTTCACCGTCATTTCGGCAGCAACCCTGCCGACCATGGCATCGGCAGCTAGCGCAGCAGCACCTGTTGCGGCGGCTCCCAAGGCGGTCAGTGCCGCCACGTCCGTGGCTAAGCCGGCCGATAGCACCAAAGTCGCACAGCAGAAGCAGAAGAAGACCACGTCCAAGAAAAAGAAGAAGTAGATAGCGCTGATCGGCAGCGTGACACTTTAGCGTCGCGCCGATCAATGGCGCTGGGCTCGGTTCGCACAGCGGACCGGGCCCGCTCCGCCGATACGCTGGGGTGGTTAGCCCCGGGTCTTTTGAGGTGACGACAGGCCGGCGTCCAAAAGGCCGGAATACGCAAGACGCGCGACGGCCTGTGCGCGATTGACCGCGCCCAATTTGCGACGGGTCAGTTCTCAGTGGCAATCAACAGTGGAGCCACATGACGCTGCTGGAGAACGTCATCGAGGCGCCCGTTCATGCGCTCGGTGTCGAGCGCGAGCAGGCGGTCGACAATGGGTTGCGGTTGCTGGAGCGCGTCGGTCTTTATGAAAAGCGCGACGCCTAGCCGCGATCGGCGACGAGCCTGTCGAAGCGGTCGGCAGCGGCCTCGATCAGGGTTGCCGCCATCGTCATGTCATTGATGTTGCCGGCCGACACGATGAGCAGGCGCGGTCGGCCCTGCGCATCGGTCAATCCGTGGAGCTTGCTGGTCCGGCCGCCGCACGAGATGCCGATGGCTTGTGCGAAGGCCCCCTTTTGCGCCACCGGCCGAGCGGCGCACCTTGATATGGGTAGCGTCGATGGCGACTGTCCCCGAGACACCGCTATGGCCGGTCAAGGCCTCGAACAACCCCAGCCAGATGCCCTGACGCCTCCAGCGGTTGAAGCGGTTATAGACCGTCGTATAGGGGCTGTACTGGAGCGGGCAATCACGCCAACGCGCACCGCTCTCCAGCATGTGCACGATGCCCGAGATGACGCGACGATCATCAACACGATGCGCGCCCTTGCGTCCGCGTGGAAGCAGCGGCTCGATCCTGGACCACTCCACATCGCTCAGCCAGGTCAGCTTCCGCTTCATCAAGTCCTCCAAACATGGAGACCTTGATCAGCCAAACAAAACCAACGCAACCCTATTGCGTACGGACCCTAGGCCATTGGGAATGCCTGAGCTCGACGCCGCGGAGCCCATTGTTGAAAACCGTCGTTAGGCTCGATCAAATCTCCACAGTCCGTCCACGGTTTTCGTGATGTCCGCTGCTAACCAACCGTCGGTTGGAGATTGCGCCGCGTGCATGTGAGCCTGCGATCGGAAATGTGGAGACTAGGGGTTGCGCGGTAATTCGGTTTTACAATCGCTGGAGCCGCCCAGCAGGGAGATTATAAGCACGCCAAAGGCGATGCCCGACCTACGGTTGCCAATTCTAGCCTATCACCAAATTGCCGTCCCCTCTCGCCATGGCACGCCATTTAGAGGCCTGCGTGTTCATCCTCTGATATTTAGCCGCCATATGCGTTGGCTTGCCAGATTAGGCTACCGGGGGCTCTCCATTCGAGACCTTGCTCCATACATTCTGGGCGAACGAGAAGGGAAAGTTTTCGGTCTGACGTTTGATGACGGATTTCAAAATGTGCTCAGAAACGCGGCTCCAATTCTCGGAGACCTGAACTTTACGGCAACGAACTACATTGTTGCTGGCCATGTCGGAGGTGCGAATTTCTGGGATGAGGAAAAAGGTGTCCCAACCTCCCGCCTGATGAACGGCACCGAGCTTCGCGAATGGACTGCGCTCGGTCATGAGATTGGTGCGCATACGATCGACCACGCGGATCTAACCTGCCTTGAGCAAGAGCGCGCCCGCGCGCAGGTACGGGGCAGTCGAAAGTTACTCGAGAACATCATCGGCGATGAAGTTCTTGCCTTTTGCTACCCATACGGACGCTACCGACTGGAGCATGTGGACATGGTCCGGGAAGCGGGTTTCACAAGCGCCGTCACGACAGATCCGGGCCATGTCCGCTTAAGCAGCGATAGGCACAGTTTACCCCGAATTTCTGTCGCGCGCTCCACAAGCTTTCTGATGCTTGCGCGAAAAATGTTTGTCCGTTGAGTGCAGGAGAATTGCGGTGTGATTGGTCGTCGCAAGATGCGAATTGCCTTTGTTGTTTGCCGTTTTGGAAAGCAATTCGGTGGTCGCGAGGCCTATGTGGAAAATATAGTTAGCGAACTTAAAGATGAATATGATATTCATATTTTTTGTCAAAAATGGGAAAGCGAACTATCTGTCGATCATACTATTTTGCCTTGCTTCACGGGAATTTCAAATTGGATAAACATTGTAATATTTACTTACTGTTGCAAAAGGCTAATTTCTGATTTCGACATCATTCATACTCATGAAAACATCTGGATCGGAGATTTGCATACCGTTCATTCCATGCCGATCCGCTTCATGCGGTTTCACCACATAAGGCAATTTTGGCGTCAATTAGGAACATACATCAGCCCTCGGTTTCTAACATACCTCGCTATGGAGACTGGTCGCTATCGAGGCAGGAAGGGCAAGCTGGTCGTAGCAGTGTCGCCGCTTACTCAGAGCCAGATCGAGCTAGCCTATCCATCCTGTCCCCCCATCAGCCTGGTTCCGCCTGGAGTGAATATGCCTTCTCGAGAACATAATCGGCAGGATGTCCGCAGAAGTCTTAACTTGCCACTGGACCGCCGATATATTTTGTTAATAGCCAATAGACCAATGGCCAAGGGGTTGGAGACCATCCTCAGGGCTTTGCGGCTCCTTTGCCCATCAACACATCTTATCATTGTCGGAGGATTTGCGGGGACTCGACAGAAAGTATTTGCAGCAGCGAGAAGTGCCGGTGTGCTCGGTAGAATACACTACTGGCCGGCATGTCGAGAGGTGAGTGTCTTCTATCTTGCCGCGGATATATGCGTATTTCTTACCCACAATGACGCGTTTGGCATGGTGCCGCTTGAGGCTATGGCGTTCGGCTGCCCGGTAATAATAAGCCCGCCCAGCTATTGTGGCTTCACTCATTTCCTCAAAAATGAAGAGAACGCGATTGTGGTTGCAGATCCATCAAATGAGGAAGAAGCAGCCGGTGCCATCGCGCGTTTATTAAACGATCCTGAATTGTATGAAACTCTTTCAAGTAATGGAAAAATTTTAGCAAGTCAAATGAGTTGGAGTTCGGCTGCTGAAAAATATTCAGAAATATATAGACTAACAGCAAGACGAAGCATTCATTGATGTTAACGAGATTATTCCATTGTCAGGGAGCAATTCAGGGCTGGTTGTGCCATGACAATCGTGGGCTCCAACGGAAGAGAATTTTCGAAGATCGCGCCACGGGAGGAAGGACTTCGGCAAGCAGCCTGTCAGCCGTTAGCTTCAGCAATTGACCGAACAACCAACAGTCCGAGATCCACACCCTTCTAGAGAGGTGAAAGCGTTTCCTCCACGCGCATGAACGGGTCGAAATACCCCGGAAGGAGTTCTGGTTGCAGCCTGGGATCAGAATCTTCAACGCGGGGAGCCATAGAGCTGGCGGATTCTAGTATGGCGATTTCGATGCGCCCGGGCGCGTTGTACGTCGTTCAAAAGTGCAGGCGCGCCTGCCGGATCCGCATCGGATCGGTCACGGCGACAATGTCAATCACAGCAAGGTCCGGTGAAAATCCTGCTCCCGCGAGGGACGGTTCGACGCATTGGCGATCTTTTGATGTCCTTGGCCAGCGCAACACACTCGATTTGCACATCAAGACGGCCGCAGTCTGCCAAGGTGACGATTCGCAGGCCAATCGACGAGGCGCACTAACCCATCCATTTGCTAAAGCAGATTTCGCATCAACGATGGAATGTTTTGGGGTAAGCATTCCATCGTTGATGCACCGGAGTGACCATTCAATTTTGTAAGCGCTGCTTTGAGCTCACGGGCAATTGTGCGGCTTCCAGTGTGTTACGTCGCCTGACCGCGGAGCTTCCTACCGGGCGTACACGACGTTGGAGATAGATTGACGGAATTTCCATGAAATCGGCAACGGGGCTTAATCGTCATCTCGTGATTTGGATGGCAGCTGTCACCGGCGTCGCACTCGCGGCGATGATTGCCGGCATGGTTCTGTTCTACGCACTCGTTGAATACATAGACCCAGCGTTCTGGCGGAAGGATTGGAACTCAAACTGGCCACAACCGCTCGAATGGGGGGCTTTTATCACTTTTTGGGCACTAGGCATGGTCGGTGCGAGTGCTGCTGCTGCGTATTTTACGCGTCGTATTATCCGACCTCTTGAAGCAGTCGGCTCGGCAGCACAGCGTATCGCGCTTGGTGACCTGACAGCCCGCGCCGCTCCACAAGGCGCGATGTTTGACGAGACGCGCCAACTTGTCGACGATTTTAATGCGATGGCCGACCAATTGAGGCAGGCAGAAGTTGAAATGCGCGCTTGGAATGTGGCAATCGCGCATGAACTAAGAACACCGCTTACAATTCTGAAGGGGCGCCTTCAGGGGATCGTCGATGGCGTCTTTGCGTCGGAAACGATATCATTTGAGGGGCTAGTTGCCCAAGTCGATAGCCTTACACGCATTGTTGAGGACCTAAAAGTTTTCACACTTGCACAAAGTGGTCGGCTCGAGCTTCAGCTCGAACCCGTCGACCTTGCAGAGGAGGTCGCCAAGGTGGCGTCCTTTGTGACCCCAGAGCTCCAAGACGCCGGCATAAACCTCTTGTTCGATTTGGGGGGGAGCGTTCAAGTTATGGCCGATAGTGCGCGGGTAAGGCAGGCAATTCTTGCCATTCTTGAAAATGCCCGAAGATATGCCGCCCCTGGCCTTCTCCGCATCGAAATGCGTGCAACGCGCGAAACAGGGATTCTGCGTTTCTGCGACGATGGCCCCGGTCTACCTCTTGGCGCCGAACGCCTGGTGTTTGAGCCATTTTGGCGCGCGGATGAATCGCGCTCACGCGCAAAAGGCGGCAGCGGCTTGGGGCTTGCCGTTGTGCAGGCCATTGCGCAGGCGCATGGCGGCGTCGCTCTTGCGCGCGCAGCAAATCCCACAGGTGCGATCTTCGAGATACATTTGCCGCGTGCTCAAGTGGCTCGAACCTAGAGGACCTGTGCGCGGATAGGTTTTTGCAGTAATTTTACTCGATTTTTCAATGAGAAAAATCGCTTAGGCGGAGCCAGGAAAAGTTGTTCGCCCAATCAAGGCTAGATTGGCACGATTGCCCAGCTAAGGCCAACGCTTACGGAAGCCCATGCCTACAGGTTTCCCGCAGAAGCTCGGCGCAGAGACGAAAAACGTTCGCCCATCTGTGACATCCCATTGCAAGACGTGGAGCCCCGAACCAACATCTCGCATCGCGGGACCGATACGCTTAACGATTTCCATTACTGACATAGAGGCCGAGATTCCTGAGAAGCTTCTCGCCGGTCGGGCATGCGCCGTAGGCGACACAAACTCAAAATGTGAACCGCATGTCGACGGCTCCGCCGATGCCGTGGTTCCAAGCCCCACAACAAGGCTCAACACCAGGCACCTCCGCATCCTCTTACATTCTGCGCTCAAGTGTTGCTCCTTATCCAGGCTCAGGATTCATTGATCGGTACCAGAAGATGACGGCGGCAGAGGTGGCTGCGTTTGTGTGAACAAACTGGCTGGACTTGGCACGTGGATTCCCGCCTCTATCATATCGCAATCGGGATTGGCTGGGCCGCATGGAAGTAGGCCTAATCTGGCATCTGTCGATCAAGCGAAGATAGCCGCTGCCGATAGGCCTGACGCTTTCAGTGAACGAATTTCAGACGTGTCAGAATTCGTTGGGTCAGTTTTTTGCCAGCGTGCCTGCAAGGAGCAACGTTACGATGGCGGAAGTCGCGAGCGCGAGCAACTCTGTCCCCGGGGGTGCCAGTCCTCGTAGGATGTCGAGGAGAAAAATAGCAATGAGCGAATACGGGAAATAGAAACCGGCGAACACCGAAAGAGCGACGACAATCGCAACGACGATCATCGACAAAACTATCGTCGGCCTGGGCTGCGGCGCATAACTAGCCAGCCCTTAGTCGGTAGCCGACTCCTCGGACCACCGCCAGCATCCCGGCTACATCTGCTTGCTCGAGTTTTTTACGCAAATTGCTGACGTGACTGTCAACAGTTCGATCTAGAGCATCGCCACCTGGAAGGCAGGCGTCGACCAGTTCGCTTCGTGAGAATACTTTGGTCGGCGCACGAGCCATATGGGAGAGTATCCGGAATTCCGTGAGTGTTAGCTGTAGCGTACGTGTCTCGGTTCCAGTTTCTATTTTTGCTAAATAGCTATCGAGATAAATAACAAGCTGATCAACGCGCAGCGTACCGCTTTCCACCGCTTGCCCGGTGCGACGAAGCACTGCTTTTGCGCGCGCTACGACCTCGATCGGATTGAACGGCTTGACGACATAGTCGTCGGCGCCAATGCGCAGGCCTTGCAAACGGTCGATATCGGTATCCAAAGCCGTAATCATTATGACAGGAGTGCCGCCTCTGCGGCGCACTTCAGCCAATACTTCCCAGCCATCGAGACGCGGCATAGTCACATCTAGAAGTATAAGATTGGGTTTTAGTGCCATATGCAGGTCGAGCGCCGCACGACCATCGGCAACACGTACTACGCGAAAACCCTCGCGTGTTAGATAGGCGCCGAGGATTTCAGCGATCTCCGCATCGTCTTCCGCGATCAGCACGAGGGGATTGGTCGGGCTGTTTGTCATCGCCTACCCGATGACATGGTGAACTTGCGACGTCGAGTCGTCAGAGATTGCCTCCATGAATTATCCATCCAATATCCACGCTTCTCCAACATAGTGAACCAATAGATCAAAGCGGTTGGTTCAGATGCAGAGATAGGATCGAGGACACGGACCAATCCTGTTTCCCGGAGGTTGCATTCCCTCATTCGCGCCCAGGATCAATCCAAGGCTCGTATGATGCTGCAGTTTTTCAAAGCATCGCAAACAGATAGATCGCAGTCACGAGCCGTCGAGGTCGTCATGTGCCGATTTGCTTTGTACATGTTTATCAACCTCGTTCTGTTCTTTGTGTGGAACATCTCACCGGACAAGGCTGTTGCGGAGACTGGTAGAGGAGAGGCGTTTCGCTATGTCCTGCGTCTCGCTCGAGGCATCAACCTGGGCAATGCTCTGGATGCGCCGGAGGAAGGTCTCTGGGGAGTTACGTTGGAAGCTGGCTATTTCAAAACCATCAAGGCAGCTGGATTCAACGCCGTCCGTATTCCTGTCCGCTGGTCAGCCCACGCTGACGGCAATCCTCCTTACGCCGTCGATCGCGCCTTTCTCGATCGGGTGGATTGGGCGATCGAACAAGCCCTATCGCAGGGGCTCTTCGTTGTTGTCGATTTTCATCACTACGAGGAGATGAGTACGCGTCCCGGGGAGGAGCAGGCTCGTTTTATAACGTTGTGGGGCGAGGTGGCACGTCATTATCAAACATGGCCTTCGACGCTCAGCTTCGAATTGTTAAACGAGCCTGAAGGTGAGCTGACCGATGCGCGTTGGGCGAAATTGGTTCCGATGTTGCTTCAGACGATACGCCAGAGCAACCCGCGGCGCATGGTGATTGTCGGGCCGGGCCAGCAATATGATCTTAAGGGATTGGATCGGCTCAACCTTCCAGCGAAAGACGATAATCTGATTGTCACGTTTCACTACTACGAGCCGGCGCACTTCACACATCAGGGAGCTGATTGGGTCGAAGGCAGCGCAGCTTGGCTCGGAACGAGATGGGCTGGAAGCGTTCGGGATAGGCGGGCACTGCACGACGATTTTGCCAAGGTGGCGGCGTGGAGCATGCAGCACAATCGGCCAATCTACCTCGGAGAATTCGGCAGTCATCGCGTTGCCGACATGCCGTCACGGCAGCGGTGGACGCGCGCGGTCGCCGAGGAAGCCGAAAGCAATGGCTTTGCCTGGGCCTACTGGGAGTTCTGCTCCGTGTTCGGTGCCTATGACGCGGATCGTGGTCGATGGCGTCAGCCGCTGCTGCGTGCACTGATGGATCGAGACTGAAAATATCGAGCGGCTTAGGGGGCGGATCGCAACTATGTGGGTCGCTGCGCGCGTCATCTCGGAACTCGTTCTCTGGTTCGCGGTCTCTATCGTTGGCGGCAGCGATACGGCCATCGCTCAGCAACCCTATCTATGGGGCCTGACGAGCGACAATTGCATGGAGCGGACCGAACAGCAGATCAAAGCGCTCGCGCATCTGCCCAGGCGTTCGACAGTCCGGACTGTTTTCGATCCGCCCAAGGATGGAGGGCCCAATCCGGATGACTATCTGCCTTGTATCAAAGCGACGGCTTCCGTTGCTGATGTTATGGGCCTTGCCGTCGATTCTCACACTATGGCGAGCTTGAAGCCGAAGGAAGTTGAGATGCGGATGGCAGCCTATATCGCAAAGCTCGGCGCGATTGTTCGCATCTGGGAGATCGGCAACGAAGTCAACGGCGACTGGGTAGGCGAGGACACGCTGCAGAAAATAGAAATCATGTACGATGCAGCCAAAGCTGCCCAGCACCTCACCGCATTGACGCTCTACTACGAGCCTGTGCCTGAGTCGTCCGCGGAGATGATCGGTTGGGTCGACGCAAATATTCCCTTCAACCATCGCATGCGGGCTGGCCTAGACTATGTCTTTGTCAGCTACTACGAAGATGAGAACGGCGGCCATCAGCTTTCACATGCGGAATTCGATCGGGTCTTCGGGGCGTTGGCTAGCCGCTTTCCCAACGCTTTGCTTGGAATCGGCGAATTTGGCTGGGGCAAAGGCGTGCCATCCGACCCGGCGAAGCGCGCAGCGCTGCTCGAACGTTTCTACAGCTATCGAATGCCATCGATGACGCGTTTCATCGGTGGCGGGTTCTATTGGCATTTCCGCCAGACCATGGTCGCAGAGCATGCGCCCGATCGGGATGTCCTGGTCAGACTTATGCTGGCGCGATTAAGATGCCTTGTGACACGCGATGGAACTGCAATTGCTCACCCGACAAATATTTGAGTTCCCTGTCGTGTTTATCGATGCCGTTTACTGCTGAGAGAATGAACTCGTTACCGAAAAACGTCTCAAAGTTGCAGGGATAGCGGTTTTTTCGAAGAAGCAGACATATTTCAATCGTGATCAACGTCCGGTGCGCCGGCCCTGCCGACCCGGGCGCGGAAGACTTTGGGGGTCATGCCGGTGCGATGTTTGAAGAGATCGTAGAAACGGCTGCTTGAGCCGAAGCCACAATCATAGGCGATCTGCAGGACCGGATCGTTGGTATCGGCGAGGCGCTGGATAGCTTGGGCCAGCCGATAGCGTATCAGGTATTCATTGACCGAGACACCCAGCACTTCGCGGAAAGTCCTGTTGGCGGTACTTGGATGAATGCCGGATAGTTTGGCCAATTTTGTCAATGACAGTGAACCGGCATGACGCGCGCCGATCAACTCGGTCAACGCTTCGGCGCGTTGCACCGCCGCGCTGTTGATTGGGGCGACCGTCGGTCGGTGCTCGATATGTGGCGTTTCCAGCGTGTCGAGGACGAGGCGCTTGACCCGCAGCCGCACTTCATCGGCCGCCAATCGACGCCGGGTCGGTTTGCCCTCTTCCCATTCCTGCGCCCATCGCGACATCTGCGCAGTATCTGCCCAAGCAGGCCTCGGATCAGTCAGGAATCTACCCTGCATGATATCCTGTCTAATGCGGCGATCGATTGACAGACCCAAGAAATCGACCAGTGGCAAATAAATGCAAATCAGCGGCGCATTTTTCGAAACATCGATAGTTCTGTGCGGAATTGCCGCCCAGAACAGGACCAACTTTCCAGCCTCGACCTCCTCCTGCCTTCCGTTGAAAAGGTAGTTCATTCTGCCTTTCATGAGGAGGTTGATCTCAACATGGTTGTGCCAGTGCGCAATGGCCATCGTGTCGGCGATATGGCGTTCGATCAAAAATTCCTCTCCGGGAACGCTGAACGCTTTTTCACCTCGAAAGCGCAGGCTCTTCGTCATGATGGGTTTCTCGCTTGCGCGGATTCAGGAATGTGATGGTTCATAGCAGGAGGAAAATCCTGTTTGAAAGGATAGACTAGGAGCCAGTTCCCGAAAAATCCCAACTGGAGCACGTAATGACGAAGATTTGCCTCGTGGGCGCCGGCAGCACGGTCTTTGCCCAGAACATTCTCGGGGATGTACTCTCCAATTCGGGTAATGCCGACTATGTGATCAGCCTCTTCGACATTGATCCCGAGCGATTGAGGACATCGGAGATTGTCGCCCGGCGCATCTGCGAGGCGTTGAAGCTGGAGGCGGTTCGCATCGAGGCTACGCTTGACCGGCGCGCAGCGCTCAAGGGTTCCGATTTCGTTATCCTGATGATGCAGGTGGGGGGCTATCGGCCGGCGACGATCACCGATTTTGAGGTTCCCAGGCGTTACGCGTTGCGACAAACCATCGGTGACACTCTGGGTATCGGCGGCATCTTCCGCGGGTTGCGGACCATCCCTGTGTTAGAGGAAATCTGTCGCGATATGGAAGACCTCTGCCCGGGCGCGCTTCTGATGCAGTACGTCAATCCGATGGCGATCAACTGCTGGGCGATCAAGGAAATCGCACCAGACATCAAAACAGTCGGCCTGTGCCACAGCGTACAACACACGGCAGCCCATCTCTCTGATTGTCTTGGCGAAAACATCGCTGATATCAACTATGTGTCGGCAGGCATCAATCACGTCGCTTTCTTCCTCCAATATGAAAAGCGGCTCGCCGACGGCGCGCGCGTGGACCTTTACCCGCGTCTCAAGGCGCTGGTGCAGGAAGGGCGCGCGCCGCAGAACGACAAGGTGCGTTTCGACGTGTTGAAGCGGCTCGGCCATTTTGTAACGGAATCGAGCGAGCACTTCTCCGAATACACGTCGTGGTATATCAAAAATGGCAGAAGTGATCTGATTGAGACCCTTAACATCCCGCTTGATGAATACATCCGGCGCTGCGAAGTGCAGATCGCCGAATGGCAGGAATTGAAGAAGTCCCTCGAAGGCGGCAATCCGATCGAGGTATGCCGCAGCAACGAATATGCCGCGGGCATCATCCATGCCGTGGTGACGGGGCAACCAGCGCTGATCTACGGCAACGTGCCGAATGGCGGGTTGATCGAAAATCTGCCTCACGCATGCGTCGTTGAGGTGCCTTGCCATGTCGACCGCAACGGGGTGCAACCCGTTCGTATTGGTCGGATTCCATCTCAGCTCGCCGCGACAATGCAACTGAGTGTCTCGGTGCAGGAATTGACCGTCGAGGCGGCGCTGACCAAAAAGCGCGACCGCATCTATCAAGCCGCATTGCTCGACCCTCACACATCGGCGGAATTGTCGCCCGACGAGATCTGGCAGCTCGTCGACGAGATGATCGAGGCGCACGGTAGTCTCCTGCCGAACTACCACTAACTCGCTCTGCTTCATATAATCGAAAATCTCTAACTATTTGAAATAGCGCGCTTCCTTGCTCGGAAGCGCGCTATTTTCTTGTTCAGGGCATTCGCGCGAATAGATCAAAAAAAATCAGAATTATGATTGACACTGATTGAATGTGGTGGAATTCTGATTGAAACAAAGAGAAGTCGTGTAGGGGAGGATGTGCCGGTGAGTCAGGCTGGAGGGATGAAGCCGGAGCGCCTCGATGCTATTCGCAGCCATCTTTACGCGAACGGCTTCTCCACCATTCAGCAGCTGGCAGACTCAATTGGCGCTTCGTTGGCGACGGTTCGCCGGGACTTGCAAATCCTTGAACGAGAAGGGGCAATCGATCGGGTCCATGGCGGGGCCCAGATTGCTGAAGGCTCCTCGGTCGAGCTTGCGTTTCAGGAACGGGCGAAGCGCAACCTTTCCGCCAAGCGCGCCATCGCGACAACTGCTTATGAGTTGCTCTCACCGCGCACCGCGATTTTTCTCGACGCTGGAACGACGGTGTTCCAACTGGCGCGGCTCATTCGCATCAACCCATTGCCGCTACGCATCTTTACCAATGGGCTCACGGTCGCCCAGGAATTCCTCAACATTCCCAATCTGGATGTTGTGCTTTTGGGCGGTCAATTGCGTAGCGAAAACGCTTCGCTCGTTGGCCCCCAAGCTGAAGCAATGTTGGAAACCATCTGGTTCGATCAGCTTTTCCTGGGCGCAAGCGCGATCAGTCCTGATGCTGCGATCTACAGTGTCGACAGCGCGGAAGCGAGCCTCAACAGATGTATGCTTAGCCGATCCGCTCACCGCTTCTTACTGGCCGATGCTTCGAAGTTCGGAACCATGGCGACCTATAAGGTCGCGCCCTTAGCCGAGACCCAGGTCATCACCGATGCGAACCTGACCGCGCAATGGCGCAACCAGCTTGGTGAGCTTGGCGTCAAGGCGACTATTGTGAGCGCCGGGGTAGAGGCGTGAAGCGCGATCTGATCCTCGGCATAGATGGTGGCGGCAGCAAGATCCTTGTCGCTCTCGCCGATAGATCGGGGCGGCTCTTACGCTTATCTCGGGGTGGTGGCGTCAATCCGATGGACAATCCAGGTTGGCGTCAGGAACTCGACGCGCAGCTTGCTCCCTTCGTCGGCGACCCGCGTATCGGTGCCGTCGCAGCCGCACTTCCCGCCTATAGCGAGGTGAAGAGGCTCTCCGAAATGCAGCGCGACGCGATTTCCTGCGCGTTTGGCGATGTGCCACAGCGCATCTTGAATGATGTCGAAGCGGCCCATCTTGGCGCATTCGCGGGAGGCGCTGGCATCCTCCTCCTTTCGGGAACCGGTTCCATGGCTTGGGCACGAGACGCGACTGGCGTCTCGTTTCGCGTTGGCGGGTGGGGTGATGCGATCGGTGACGAGGGCAGTGGATACTGGATCGGACGCGCTGCGCTCAACCTCGTAAGCCAGAGTATCGACGGGCGTGCCAGGCCTACGGCCCTGGCGGACATGATGTTTGAACATTTGCAGATCGATCGGTCCGACCCGATGAACGCGCTCGGCGGCTGGGTGACGGGTCTTGCCAATCCACGATCCGGCATAGCTGCGCTATCGACCCTGGTGGATCGCGCTGCAGGGGACGGTGATGCGGGCGCCCTCGATCTGATCGAACGAGCCGCTGATGAATTGGCGAAGCATTTTGCCGCCATCTCCGCAACAGCTGGTCACAACGGTTCGGCCTTGGGGTGGACCTATGCCGGCGGCACTTTTGCCAGCCGCCGGTTGCTCGATGCGCTGTGTGCTCGCATCGACCGCCCTTTGACTGCTCCCAAGCTTCCTCCCATCGGCGGCGCCCTCTTGGCAGCCGCCCAACTTCTCGGCTGGCTCATCGATGATAGCTGGATCGGGCAACTTGCTGCTGTCGCAAACAGCGCGACGGAACAAACAGGTGAAGCAGGCCTCAATAATAAGGAGAGAAGGGAACATGCGTAAATTGATGCAACCTCTGGCAGTGATGGCTGCTTTGGCTGTAGCTGGACCGGCACACAGCGATGACAAGAAGCCGCTCGCGGGTAAGACCATTACGGTGCTCGTGCCGTCGCCGCAGGCGTCCAATATCGCCGCCGATTTCGAGGCGGAGACCGGCATCCACGTGAACATGCAGACGCTTGCCTGGGACGATATCCGACCCAAGCTGGTTACGGCGCTGATTGCTGGCACGACCCCCGCAGATGTCACCGAGATCGATTGGTCATGGACCGGACAGTTTAGTGCGGCTGGCTGGTACGCACCATTGAACGACGCGATCAACGCCGAGGCGCTAAAGGATATCGGTGTTTCCGGCATCTTCACCGTCGACGGCAAGTTGCTTGGTATTCCCTACAGCAACGATTTCCGTGTGATGCTGGTAAACAAGAAGCATTTCAAGGATGCCGGCATCGCCGAGATGCCGAAAACACTGGACGAACTTGCCGCGGCAGCGAAGAAGATCAAGGAAAAAGGCATCGTCAACTATCCAATTGGCCTACCCTTGTCGCCTACCGAAGGGGCTTCGACGAGCTGGTACCTTTTGACGAAAGCCTTCGGTGGCGATTTGTTCGACGCGAATTTCGAGCCCCTGTTCACCAAGCCGGATTCGGCTGGATACAAAGCTCTGGAGTTCGAACTGAAGCTTCTGAAAGACGGACTTGTCGATCCAGCTTCGACCAATCTGAAAGACAGCCAGATCAATGAAGGCCAGTTCGCACAGGGTCTGACCAGCATCATGATTTCGGGAGAGCCTGGCCGTCTCGGTCAAATGAATGACCCGGCGCAATCCAAGGTCGCTGGCCAAGTCGAGGCGATCCCGGTTGCGACATCAAGCGGGAATACCCGCAGCTTTGGCTTGCCGGAAGCAATCGGCATTCCAAACGTGTCGCAGAACAAGGAAGCCGCGATCGAATTCATCAAATGGTTCACGGCCAAGAAATTCCAGACGCAGAACTATACCGCCAACGGCATATTGCCCACTCGCACGTCCGTTCTTGCCGAGCTGAATGATGCGGGTAAGTTGCGCAGCGGCAGCGCCCTGGTTACGCAGTCAAAGACGGTCGAGGCATTGTTCCCGCAGGGCACGCCGACCTGGTATCCGCAATTCTCGAGCGCGGTGAACACGGCGATCAACAGCGCCGCCAAGGGCCAGATGACCGTCGAGCAGGCTGTGCAGAGCATCGCCGAGGCCACCAAGCAGGCCAAGGCTCAATGACATTGGCAGCCTCGCTTAGTTCGGGAGGCAAAAAACATGGCGTCGGCGGCAACGGCGACGCCATGCTCGGCTTCCTGCTGGTCGCTCCGATCCTGATCACCATGGCGGCATTGGTCTTTGCCCCGATGGGCAGGACGGTGTGGGACAGCTTGCATCGGGTCAATCCGATGCAAGCGGGAACGCCTTTCGTCGGCCTGGAAAACTACGCCCGCATGTTTTCCGACGGCCAGCTTGGATCTGCGTGGATCAATACGTTTCTCTATGTTTTGCTGGCGGTGTTGGCTGAGACGGTTTTCGGTGTTCTCGCCGCTGCGCTCATCAACCAGGTTCGTGTCGGGCGGCAATGGCTTCTCGCTGCCGTTATTCTGCCGTGGGCGCTGCCCGGCGTTGTTAACGCCGTCATCTGGCTCTGGATATTCCAGCCGGGGGCTGGTCTCCTGAACGGAATACTCACCGCATTCGGCTTGCCGTTCGAGAACCACGTTTGGTTCAACGATCGCGCAAGTGCGATCATCGCCGTTACGGTGGTTCACGTCTGGCGGATGATGCCGTTGACGGTCGTAATCGTCTTGGCGGCCATGCAAGGTATTCCAGCACATCTCTACGAGGCCGCTCGTATTGACGGCGCCACGCAAACGCAAATGTTTCTGCGTATTACCCTGCCGTTAGTGCGCAGCGCGATTGCAGTCGCAATGACCAACGCAACGGTCAACGCCTTCAATCTGTTCGACGAAGCTTGGGTTCTGGCGGGCTCCAGTTTGGAGACGCGGCCCGTTTTGGTCCAGATCTACCTCGAAACTTTCCAAAACCTTCGCTTCTCATACGGCATGGCGCTTTCGCTCGTGATCACGCTCGTCTCGCTGCTGATCTCGCTCGTCTATGTGCTGCGCGTCTATCGTAACACTCGGTTCGACTGATGAAACAGACATTTGGCAACCGCATTGTTGTTTGGGTGGGCGTAGCGACCCTACTGGTTTGGTCCCTCGGTCCGATCTACTGGACGCTGGTGAGCGCCGTCACACCTACCGAGGATTTTTCGGCACGGCCGATCCACTTCTTCCCGCAGCACTTCACACTGGATCATTTTTCGCGCCTGCTCGGCATCAATATCGCGCGCATCGGCGGTGTTGAGGTATGGGCGCAGTTTCGCGCGGCGTTGGTCAACAGCATCGTCACTTCTGTCGCCGCCACCCTGCTTTGTGTCGCGATTTCGGCGCTCGGCGCTTATGCATTCACACGACTGGAATTTCCCGGACGTCGCATGCTCTTCGCGGCCGTCGTGGCTACTCTTGCAATTCCCGCCTATGCGGTACTGATCCCGCTCTATCAGATCATGATCCGCCTGCATCTTGTGGACACATATCTCGGGGTTGCGTTGATTTATGTGTCGGCTTATCTGCCGCTTTCGCTGTGGCTCCTCCGCAGCGTTTTCGAAGCGCTGCCGATCGCCCTGGAAGAAGCTGCGCAGATTGATGGAGCAGGTAAGCTCTACATCTTTTTTAGGATCGTGTTGCCGCTGGCGGGGCCTGGTCTGACGGCGGCAGCCATCCTTACTTTCCTTGGCGCATGGGGGCAGTACCTCGTCCCTCTGATCTTTTCCCCTGAAGCGACAAAACCGCTGACGGTGCTGATCCCGGAATTCGTCACCAAGAATTTCATCGACTACGGGTTGATCACGGCGAGCGGGTCCATCGCCATCGTCATCCCCGCACTCGTTGTCATTTTCCTAAATCGCTACCTCGTCAGTGGCTTGCTGGCTGGTTCGGTCAAATGAAATCGGAGATATTTATGAGCATTACAGAACGAGTGATATTCGAGCAGTTTCCTTACTGGGAAAAGGCGATCGGCTCGATATCTGCCCCGCACGCGGCTGAGCTGACCGTCTTTCTGGGCTGCGGCACCTCCTACAACCTCGCGCTGTCGCTTGCTGCTCAAGCAAATATTTTCGGCCGCCCGGCTATCGCGGTTCCGGGTGGGGAATGGCTCAACAAGCCGGCTGCATTCTGGCCGCGCTGGGAGCGCACGCACGTGATTGCACTCTCCAGAAGCGGCGAAACCACGGAGACGGTGGCGGCAATCAAGGCGAGCCGCACGGCAGGCGCGTTTGTAACGGCTGTGACGGTGGAACAAGACAGTTCCTTGGCGAAGAATTGCGACCGATTGGTCAAGGCCGCAACTCATCCCAGCGAAGGCATCGTCATGACCGTATCGGCAAGCCTCATGCTGTTGCTTTGCCTGGAAATGATCGGGCAGGAAATGCCCCGCGAATTGGTCGGCTCAGCGCAACGTCTGGCTGAAGATGTCGATGCGGTTCTGCCTCGCCTGACCGCCGATCGCTCACATTTCGTTTTTCTAGGCGGTGGTCCCCTTTACGGGCTGGCCCTGGAAGGCGCGTTGAAACTGATGGAGATGAGCCAGACATTCACACAGGCCTTTCACCCGCTGGAGTATCGTCATGGACCAATCAGCCTGGTCGATCGCAGCACGGCCGCCATCATGCTTTACAGCGCAGATCAGAAGCCCGCGGAAGCGAAACTTGTCGCGGAGTTGCAAGAAAAGGGGGCCGTGGTGATAGGCCTTGGCGGTCCGGGCGATGTCGAATTCAATATCGACTGCGCGCCGGCGCTTGCGGGGCTCTGTATGTTGCCTGCCTTGCAGATACTGGGTGAGCGCGTCGCGCAAGCCCGGAAGATCGACACAGTCGCGCCGCGCCATCTGACCAAGGTCGTGAAGCTGGCATGAGCATTTTCATCCAGCGAAACAGGGAAAGTGCGCTGGCCCGACTGAACGACGACCGGATTACGTCGCTGCCACGGGGGATTGCGTCGGTATGCTCGGCGCATCCTTTGGTCATTGAAGCGGTGCTGAGGAATGGCCTTGCCGAAAACACGCCAATTCTCATCGAGGCGACCTGTAATCAGGTCAACCATGAGGGCGGCTACACGGGAATGACGCCAGCCAGTTTTCGCGAATTCGTCGAGAAGATCGCAGGCAGCGTTGGCTTTGCAGTGGGCAATATCATCTTCGGGGGCGATCATCTCGGCCCCAACCCTTGGAAGGCACTGCCAGCCGAGAAAGCGTTGGAGAAGGCAGAAGCCATGGTTGCCGCCTATGTGGCCGCTGGGTTCGAGAAAATCCACCTCGACACATCGATGGGCTGCGCTGGTGAACCTACGGCTCTGCCTGATGATGTGACCGCAACACGCGCTGCCCGGCTGGCTGCGGTCGCGGAAGAGGCCGCGGCGCGTGCTGGTGTCAGACGACCACTCTACATCGTGGGAACGGAAGTACCACCTCCTGGTGGCGCGACCCACGATCTCTCTTCCATTGAGGTGACCCGGCCGCAGGCGGCGCTGCAGACGCTGTCCGTTCACAAAGCTGCCTTCGTCAAGGCTGGCATAGATACTGCCGTTGAGCGCATGATTGGCATTGTTGTTCAGCCTGGAGTCGAGTTCGATAATGCGGGTGTCGCCGTTTATCGCCCTGAGCATGCGCGCCAGCTCAGCGCCGCGCTACAATCCATGCCGGGTTTGGTCTTCGAAGCTCACTCGACTGATTACCAACCAACTGAGGCGCTTTCGGCCTTAGTAGATGACGGTTTCGCTATCCTCAAAGTGGGGCCGGGGCTCACCTTCGCGTTGCGCGAAGCGCTCTATGGCCTCGACATAATTGCGGACGTGCTCAGCGATACCGCGCCAAAAGGCTCTCTGGCGACAACGATGGAAGCCGTCATGCTGGAAAATCCCGGCCACTGGGCGTCTCACTATCCGGGCGACAGAAAAGAACAGCGCTTGCTGCGGCATTTTAGTTACAGCGATCGTATCCGATACTATTGGCCGGATGCACGCGCGCGAGTAGCAGTCGAGCAATTGTTTGCACGCTTCGATCGAGACATCCCTGAAACGCTTGTAAGCCAGTATCTCAGTCGTCTCCATTCTCGCGTGGTCACGGGAAAGGTGATGCCGCGTCCTCGCGAACTTTGCCTGGCCGCAATTCAGGAAGCGCTGGCGCCCTATAGAGCGGCGACCTGTTCTGGACGGCACAGTCGATGATCGTCATGTACGGAATCCAAACCAAAACGTGTGGCTCGATCAACGATAAGCCCGACCGGAGAATGGCATGGCATCGGTAAGCATTGTGAATGTTCGCAAGAACTACGGAGAGCTCGAGGTTCTGCATGGCGTCGATATCGACATCAAGGATGGCGAATTCGTCATCCTCGTCGGTCCTTCCGGCTGCGGGAAATCGACCCTGTTGCGCATGATTGCCGGACTGGAGGGGATAAGTAGCGGCGACATTGCCATTGGCGGACGCATCGTCAATGACGTCGCTCCAAAGAACCGTGATATCGCCATGGTATTCCAGTCTTATGCGCTTTATCCCCACATGACTGTGGAAGCAAATATGGGCTTCTCGCTCCAGCTCGCCAAGGCGCCGAAGGAGCAGATTGATCGGCGCGTGCGGGACGCCGCGCAGATACTGGGGCTCGAAAAGCTGCTGGACCGTCATCCTCGCCATCTTTCCGGTGGCCAACGTCAGCGCGTGGCCATGGGGCGCGCCATCGTGCGGCAACCACAGGTCTTCCTGTTCGACGAGCCCTTGTCCAACCTTGACGCGAAGCTGCGTGTGCAGATGCGATCGGAGATCAAGCAACTTCATCAGCGGCTGAAGACGACTACCGTCTACGTCACCCATGATCAGATCGAGGCCATGACCATGGCCGACCGCATCGTGGTCATGCATGACGGTGTTGTGGAACAGATTGGCTCTCCGCTGGAACTCTATGATTGCCCGGTGAACCTCTTTGTTGCTGGCTTCATCGGCTCTCCTGGCATGAACCTTATTCGGGGTCGGATTGGCACGTCGGAACAACTGGAATTCATTGGCAATGGTGGAGCGCGTCTATCGTTACCGTCTGGTCTGAAGGTGTCGCGTGGCGCCGAGGTAGTGCTGGGAATTCGCCCGGAACATCTGAAACTTGCCGAGCACGGGACACAGGCCGAAGTCATGGTCGTCGAACCAACCGGGTCTGAAACACAGCTATTCGCTCGCATGGGAAGTGACGACGTCGTGTGTACGCTGCGCGAGCGGATCGACGTTGCGCCCGGTGACTTGCTTGCGCTCCTGCCAGATCCCGACAAGTTGCATCTGTTCGATGCTGAAACGGGTTTGAGATTAACTCTATAACATCGCTCGAAACGGTTCCTGTCATGTGGAAGCGAGCAAAATAGGGATCACTGACGACCGACTGATCGGAAATTCGAAGATATTCGCGAGTAGATCGGATCGACGAAATGAAAATAGATGTTCTTGGCATCGAGCAGGCTTACTCGGCAACAAGGCAAGCGCAAGCCGAACTTAGACCTAGCGTGGTGATGGGCTTATCTGCTCTGCTATTTGGATTGACGCGCGCTCTTTCAGCACGTGTGTGTGGAGCTGGCATCATATACTCTTTCCTGGCCGCATTCCTCACGAGTCTAATCACTAGCGGGATGCCTCTGGGCGGCTCTTCAAATGTGGCAATCAGCTATGTCAAACCGTTTGTCGTACAGGCCGAACCACATCATCCGCCCGCTCAGAAAATTATGAAAGCTCCAGGGAGGTTCGCATGGACTACCTCGTCAATCTTTCGCAGGTTCATCCCGACCCTGCGCTGGCGACCCGCATGGAGAAAGCAGGCATAACGATCCGACGTGCGCTGGCTCCGGAATTGGAATTGGTGACCGATTGGGTGCGGCGGGAATTCCAGACGCGCTGGTCGAGTGAAACGGCGATTGCGATGTCTCGCCAGCCGCCATCCTGTTTCCTGGCAACCGCCGATGAAAGACTCATTGGCTTTGCGTGCTACGACACCACTGCGCGTGGCTTCTTTGGCCCAACTGGAGTGGACGAGGCAGAGCGTGGCAAGGGCATCGGACACGCGTTGCTGCTTGTGACACTGCTTGATTTGAAGACTGCGGGGTATGGCTACGCCATTATCGGTGATGTTGGACCAGCGGCATTCTATGAACGCACGGTTGGCGCAACCCCCATCCTCAATTCCGACCTTGGCGTCTATCGCGGAATGCTTCGATGAGCTGATCGAAACCAGGCTGTAAGGATCAAGGTCCTGAGAGACAAAAATGCGAGCTGTCTTCGAGATTTTCTTGGAGCAGCTGCCGGAAGCGGTCTCAAATCATCTGACGACGGACAGAGGAATAGATGTTTTCCATTATTTTCGCCGGTTTGGTTTGCTCGAATTTTTGCGCGCCGTGACGTCATGATACGGCGCAGACCTTTCGACCCGATCGTGGGTCGAGGGGAGGTAGTTTTTATCGCGAAAGCGCGTAGCGAGCGTGGGTCGCGCTCGGTGAATTGACGACGGATTTGACTGTGAGTTCGAGGCACTTGCCGGTGACGTCCTCAAACATCCGCGTTCCTCCGCCTAGCAGGATGGGGCGATGTGAAGAGACAACTCATCTACACGGCCAGCACGTATGAATTGCTGCCCAACATTGGCGCCGCCCATGATGCAGACATCTTTTCCAACCGCAACTGCCTTAGCCGCTTCGATGGATCGGAGTGCTCTGGCGTAGAATAGCGTTCACAAAGCGGAGTTTACGCCGTCAAATGGCCACAGAGGTGATCGTTGTTCTTGCCTGAACGCAGCTCTGGTCGACCATTCTCAATATCGTAAGTGCGGGAGAAGCGTGCGTGGCTAAGGTCGCGTTTGCGTCACCCCGATGCGTGCAAAAGCGGCCGCAGTCCTCTCCAGTTGCGGCAGGTCGCACACTGCTCCCATCGGGTTCCTCTCTGATCCGCCTATTCCTTCGGCATCGTCACCGTGTAGTGGCAAAGTAGCATGATGTCCTCCAAGCGCTCGAGCACAGTGGCGACATCGGCCTTAAGTACACGGATGGTCCAGTCAGCCTCCTTGCCGGTGTCGCTTGCGTTTTTCACATCTATCGCCGCGTCGTTGACGATCTTGTGGACCAGCGAGCCGATATTGGCGGCGTTCTCGATTGCTGGGAGGTCGGGCGTACCCGGCGGGCCGGCCAGTGACATTTTCATATCCGGGGCGGCGTCGGGCGACCGGTTCCTCGGGGCGCCGAAAATCTCCACGCTGTTGATAGTGATCGTGCCGCCCTGGAACAAAAGCGGGAAGCGCTGCTTGGCAAGCGAAATCGTCTGGCTGTGATCCCCCGCGGCGTCGGCGACGTTGCAAAGCCGGTGCCATTCGCTCGGGAATTCGTGCCGAAGGCTGAAGAGACGAGTCTGCGGCTGTACAGCCTCATCCTTCAACTGCTGCGTCAAACTAGCGACGGCAGCGCCTCTCAGCGGCGTGCCGCCGTCCCGGGCGGTATATCTGACGTGCAGCACCACGTCGGATATTGTGTCGTAGTCGAATTGACGGAAAGTCCTTGGAAGCTCGATCCGCCAACGGGAGATCGCGCCGGCGCCTTCGAATGGCAGATAGCGTTCGTCGCGGAAATTGAGTTCGAACAGGCCACTGTCGTTTTGCGCGTTGCTGGTAGCGACTGACTGCATCCGCGTCCAACTGGTGAGGAAACGGTCATCCTCTCCCCCGTCCCGCTCGGCATAGCCGTCGGCCGGTGTATTCTTGATCCGCGTCTTGTCGCGCAGTAGCGTGAGCGTGCAGTTTATTCCGGTATAGGGGCCGACCACGGCCGGGACGCTGATGCCGACGCTCTTGATGCGGCGCATGTAATGGCCAGGGAAATCGACGTCGAACACCGCCTCTGGCAGTTCTATCTCGCACCAGCCCAGTTCCTTGAGCTTGATCAGCTCCAGAGGAGCGTTCATCACCAGTGAGAAGTGTTTGGTTAGTTCGTAGTCGCGCCGGTTTCCATCAAAATAGGCGCGTTCCATCTGCTTGAGCTGGAGATACAGTCGTTCGCCGGACATCAGGCCCTTGCGCATGCTGTCCCATGCCCCGAACTGGATGAAGTTCGAACTGGTCAGGCCTAGTTCGAAACGGTGACAACGTTCCGCCTTCTTGGCCAGGTCATATGCCATCTGGTAGGACTGAAAGAAGATCGTCGAAATGTCGCCGGCCATCCAGCTGTAAAGTTCCTCGCCGGTGAACTTGTTGCGCAGAAATTCCTGAACTTCCTGGCACTGCTCGATCTGCCGCGTTGTATTGTCGAGATCCTGCTGGGCGCAAGCGACGCGGATACCGGCGGCTACAATCTGCTTGTCGATCTGGACGAGTTCCTTGGAGGCCAGATCCTTCTGCAATTTCCATTCGTCCGACCGGCGCTGCCAGCCACCGAGTATGGAAGAGAGATTGGCATGGTAGGTATGAAGTGAGGCCTTGTACCCTTTCTCGCGGCTCTTCGCCTCATGAGCCGGGAGGACGTTGCCACGGCCAAAGGCCGCGGAAATGCTAACGGATGGCGACATGCCGAACGAAGCACCCACAGAGATGTCTGTGGAGTAGGAGGCGATATCGGCCGTTGTTCTCTCCTCCGACTGAGCGTCCTCCTGGCTGGCCTGGGCCTGGGCCAGTTCGTTCAGTTGATTGGTTTCCTCGCCGATACGCTGCTGAAGCTGGTTGTAGAAGTCGAAACGCGCCTGCGTCACGTCGCGCGTCTTCTGAAGGGCGATCTCAGAGGCCTGCGCCTCGGCGAGCTGCTGCTGCTTGAGCTGCTTCGTGAGGGACAGCAGCTCTGCCTCATGTGCGGTTCGCAGGTTGGAGAGATGTTCAGCATCTCGCTTTTCGAGCGCCGCCAGCAGCGCGCTTCCGAGCGTGCGCAATTCTGCCGCCATCTCCATCGCCTTGGCGAGCAGCACGTTGAAGCGGTAATAGGGTAGCGGAGCGCTCAGATCGCTCAGCACGCTGCCGATGTCGATGCCCTGTGCCACAGCCCGGACCAAAAGCGCTGGGTCGATGGGCGGTTCGAACAGCGGCAATTCCCGCACGACGCCTTCGATATTCATGCAATGGCGGATGTTGAACAGCCGGTTGGCGACCGTGTCCCAATAGGCCAGCAGCTTGTCGTTCTGCGGGAGGCAGAAGTAGAAGCTGCGACCGATCCCGAGTAATGCCCGGTTTTGCGTGGCACCGGCGTTCGTCGTGGCACGGTTGCTGAAGGGGAGATCGTTTTCAAATTCGACGAGCGTCTGGTTGAAGGCATCCAGCTTGGCGGCTCGCAGCTCGGCGTAGGTCTTTGCCTCGCCCTGGCCGCGCGCCGGCACCCGCTGCGCCCTCGGGCCAAGCAGAATCGCGGCCAGCACATAGAGCTGTGTCGCCTGATTTATCGTTTCGATCGTGTCCTGCCGGAACAGCTGGTCACCCCAAGCGATCAGGTTGTCGATATATTTCATCACCACGGTCTTTTGATAGGCAACAAGGCGCAGACGAGCGACGCGATGCGGCTGGAAAGGATGGGCTTGGAGATCCTCCCATTGCGCGATCGCGTCCTTGTCTCCTGCGTTCAATGCCTTCAGCAGGTCATCAAGTCGCTGCGGCTGGTTCTCGCGCAAGGGCAGCACGTTCCAGTAGCGCTGTGGCACGGGATCGGAGCCATCGCCGACGGTCGGGTTGAAGATGTAGTGGAACCAGGTCATCGCTTCCTCGAAGCGCTGGTTCTGGCTGAGCCGTGTGGCGATCAGCAGGGGTACGTGGAAAAACAGCTCCCAATTGTAAAGGCTGTAGGCACCGGTGAAAGAGAAATCCACGATGTGCTGGGGCCAGGGCGTGTTGACCGTCGACCATGAGGGGCCGTAGGCGTCGGCAAAGCTGAGGACCTTGGGTAGGTCGGCTGGACGCTGGCTGCCGATCGTTAGCAGGCCGGCGACGCCGTAGCGGTTGAGCCGCCGTCGATATTCCGCCGCATAGGGGTGGAAGAACGTCTCGAAAGTGAAATCGGCCGAGTACTTGGCGACGAATAAGTCCGAGGGCTTGATGACGCCGTAGTGAAAGATCTGACTTTCCAAAGAAAGCGCAGTCGCGCTGATGGACGCACTCGTCGCTGCCGTTGAGGTCAGGAACTGCGCTTGGGCCGCGGCTATGCCAGCTGGACCCGACTGCCAAGGATTCGCCTTGACGCTCAGCAGTTTGAACTGCGGCTCCAGCTGCGCCACAGAGGTCGTCTCATAAGAGGCGGCCTTCGCCGCATAGCTGCCAACGAGATACGGCTTGATACCGTCGGCCAGGTAGGGGGAGATGTCGCTAGGAGCCGAACTCGACGGGTTGACAAGATAGGTTCGCGGCCCCTCCTGCACGAAGAAATGGTCGTTGAGCGTATAAGGCTTTGTGCCGGGGGCGTAGAAGGAAATGAGGTCGGGCGTTCGTGCGAAGACCGGGATCGCCGCATCTGGATCCGCAACCGGCAGGAACTCCATGTCGCCAGCGCTAGCCGCCAGGAAACCGGAATGGTAGGTTATGTTTGAATTCTTGTCGTTCGAGGAAGCAATGCCATTGTAAGTCTGAAGCGTTATTGTGCCCAGTTGCTTAGAGATGGCCGCGTATTCCGGCCCGCCGCCTGTTAGGAAGCCCCCCGGCCCGAAGGGATAGGCCATGCCGATCCCGCCGGCTGGTAGGGCGAAGACGAAATTCAGCTTGTCGCCGACTTTTTCTATGTTCAGCCGAACGCTAGGATTGGCGATAGCAACGGCGACGGTGGCGGGCGTAGTCTGTTTCGAACTCCATTTTCCTTGATGATATTCGCTCCAAGCAAGGCCATACGCCGTGTATCGGTTGTTCGTGGCGAGGTTGGCCTTTTCGATGGTCACCGTCCAGAAGAGATAGAGGCGTCGGTTCCAGATAACCGGCGAGACTTCGTCAGCTTGAATGTCGAGCGGCACCTTTTCCCATGCAGTCCAGTAGGTATAGGTCGGATTGACCGTCACGAACTGCCGGTAGTAGAAGATCCGCGGCGTCGCGAAGCTGCGGCCGAACACATGCAGCACGCTTTGCCGTTTCTCATCGGCTAAGAAATCCCGCTGTTCGTAGAGGCCGCAAATCTCGAGCTGCGACACGGTATCGAGTTTTTCGAGATAGCTGCCCAGGGCGATTTCCGCGGCATCAGCGGTCAGTTCCGCTTGCAACAGATCGGATTCCAGCTCCTTGAAGAACGGACTCTTGTCGTCACGAAGCTCGGCCTCAATCCAGTTCTCGGGAAAAAGGAATATCTTGAGATTGGCTTCCCATACCCGGTAGTTCTGCATCCACGTCCAGCGGTCGCTGTCGATCATTCGGGGAGAGACATGTGGCATTTCCAGATTGAGACGGCAGCGCTGAATGAACAGTTGCACGGACGAGATCGCCTGCTTGATGCGCGAGGTGCGGATGCAGGGACTCATCTCGACGTCGATCAGGAAATGCTCGAAAAGTTGGCCGGGATCCGTGTATCCAAGACGAGGTAGAAGGTAAGCTACGAGTGCGGCGCGCTGCGCCTCGCGCAAGGGGTCCGCTACCAAATGGGCGGCCTCCAGCCAGGATTGATCATCGTATCGCGCCTTGTAGGCGCGTTTGGCCTCCTGGGCGGCCGTGCGCGCCTGCTTCATGTCAGGCACGGCGGCCGCCCAGGAAAAAAGTTGCGTGGTGGGAGCGGCGAGCGATCCGACCAGCCGCATCGCCTTGGCAAAAGCGAGAAGTTTCGCGACGTCGCGATAGTCCGCGTCCCGTAAATCGAACCCCGCGGCGCCCGCGAGGCCCGCAAGCGTTGTCGCTTCGAACCCGGTTGCTTGCTGCAGCCTTTCCAGCGCCAGCGCCGCGTTCGGCGCATCGAAGACCTCGTTCAGCGATTGCGGATCGGCAATCGCCAGGTTTCGCAGCGCGACGAATTCGTTCAAGCTTGACCACGCGGCAAAGAGCTGCGCCGGGGTGGCTCGGAGTGCGTCGACCGGCAACAGGTTCAGGTTCATCGATCCCGCCCGCACCGGGTCCGTCAGCAGCGCGGTTTCCGGCACGGAGAGCCCGAAACCTCCAATCAGCAGGCTGGCCTTGTGCATGCGTATGTAGGTATGGCGCGCGAATGCCTCGACATCGCCGCGTGTCGCGGAATAGAGCTGGCCTGTGGGAATGATTTCAGCTGGCGACGAGGCGCTGCTCCAGCGCAGCTCGAGCAGCGCCGGGACTTCGTTCGGGTCTGCCGAGGCGAGATTGAAATATTCGAGCTTCAGATCGTAGGATCGACCTGCTTCGAGGTCGCTGGAGACGGTATATTCGGTGGGCGGCCCGTCGTTCCACCGGTCGATCAACAACGCGCCGTCGATCGTCAGGCGCACGCCACCGCCTGCCCGTAAATGGAATTGATAGGTCTGCGTTTTTTCGGAGACGAGTTTGCCGGTCCAGCGGGCGCCGAGCGCGACGCCCGGATCCCACCCGAACGAAACGATTGGGTCCACAACGATCCTGACCGCAGGAGCGGTCAGCGTTTTGTCGGCGAAATATTCGCCAGTCAGGCCGTCGCCGCTCAGCGCGAGAAAATCCGAGATGGCGGGCACGGTCTTGTCTGCGTCCGTGCCAAGCGGCAGCACGCTACCGTTCCCTTCCAGGAGCAAAGCCGTCACCGACGGATCGAGACCGAGGGCACCGGCGAGTGTCTGTTTGATCAGAGCTCGACTGAGGGCAATGCGAAACTTGGGCAGCGCGGCGGCAAGAAAGGCCTTGAATTTAGCGGCAACGCGCGTCGGGTCGACACTTCCGTCCGCGCTGAGAGTTGGAGCCTCGAGAACAGCGGTCCGCAGGTCTTTCTCCGCTGTCGGCCATTCCAGCCGAGCGACCAGCGTCTGCGTCAGCAGGCTGCGGGGCTGATCGTAGAGCGACTGCACCGCCATCCGATAGTCGTTCACGCCCGACAGGCCTAGGAGCACGGCCTTGGCGGCGTCGGTAAGCCAGCCAGATGACATCAGCAAGCGGCTCTTTCCGTTGTAGCTGACAGAACCCGCCGGCAAGACAACGCCGGCCGGCAATACAGCCAGCGGGGCGCTGTAGACTGCCGTGCCGGCTATGAGACCGGCGAGCTGCTCGACGATGTGCGGTTCGAAGAGCTGCGCCAGCTTGGCGCGCGTCAGCTCGCCGTTCGGATCGTCGGAAGCGATGTTGTCATTGGCGATACTCACGAGCCCATCACGAATGATGGCCAGTTGCTGCCCGATCGTCTCGCCTGCTGGTGCAATGGAGGGAAAGGCGTCAGCCGTGCCGCCGAACAGATAGTCAAGTGTCGCCGGCTTGAATGACGTTTTGGCCAAATTATTGGCAAGTCTGACGAAATCGAGCGTTCGTGCCGGATCGATGTCGGCCTCGTCGAAATCCTGGTTGCTCTGCGACAGCCTGCTGAATGGGCTCTTGCCTGCCAGTATCTCAAGCGTGATGACATCCTTGATGGCCATATGCAGTGCCCGCGCCAGCGTCGCATAGCGATAGAGCACGGTCGCCGTCGCCAGCGTCAGCGGAGTATTGTCGTCGGCAAAGGAGGTCGTTGTCGCCGGCACCCCCGGCGCCGACGTCCAGCGCGCATGCTGGCGGATCAGCGTGAGGTCGGTTGCTCGCGTGCGCAAGCCCGCCAACAGCGCCGGCAGATGATCGACGAGCCTCAAGCCTGCCGCCGTCAGGTAACCGCCATCGACAGGCTGAAAATCCGGATCGACATTCCTGACGGCCCGGTTGAGGAACAGGGAGTTGTAAAGGGCGTCGTCACCGTTGACCGGAATGTTTCCCCAGAGGCTCAAGAGTTTCTGCAACGGCAGGTCTAGCTCGCCTTGCAGTTGTGTGATCTGTCCTAGCTGTCGCAGAAACTTCGCTGTGATGTCCGCAGCCTGAAGCGCGGTCATAGTGCGGTCCAGATCGACAATGGTCCAGCCGGTCTTTCGCCAAAGGCGGATGAATCGGTGCAACCGCGCGAGTTCAACATCGTCGAGCGACGTGCCATCCAGATGCAGAAGGCGAGTTAGGCTGAGGTCGCAAGCCGAATCAGGCGCATCGAGCACCAGCATCTTGCTGATTGTGGCGAATTGCTCTGCGGCCCAGGTCTGCAACTCGGCGATTGTCATTCCGGCGCTGGCCAGTGCCGACAGCGTCGGAGGATCGGGATTGGCGAAATTGTTCGCGACCAGCCGGGCAAGTGTGCCGAAGCCTATCGGAATGCGCTCGAATGCCTCCAGAGCCGCTCCATGCGGCCGCGAAGGATTGAGATAGCGTGTGCCAATGAGGGCGATGAGATCGAGGTAGGCCACGCCGGTGCGAGCCAGGAGAGTGGGAACCTGCGTCAACCGCTCGACCCAGGAAGACGAGCGCACTCCTGCGGCACCCCAGGTGGCGTCGCCGCTGAAAAGCGTGAAAGCCATGCCCGCCAGGCTCGCGCCCCCCAGTCCGACGTGACGGGCTGGAACCTCGAGCCTGACCCAAGCGCCTGTCGCCGGCATCGGGCCCATATAGCGGCGGCTCGCGGTCGCCTCGACGCCCCAATCGAACTTGCTCTCGCCCCAGTAGGCGCGATGCGACCAGGTCCCGTCGAAGAACTGCAGCATGAGCATCCGCGGCGGGTTGGCCGGGTCGAGAAAGACCTCGGCAAAAAGAAAGTCATCCGCGGCGACCTTCAGCCCGTTCGGATCGGCGACGCTGTCGAAAAAATGCTGGTGGAGGCCTGGGTTAAGTGCGGAGGCGTGTGTGTTTGCTCCCGACGGAGGCGGCGGCGCGAAGGGCGCGAAGGCCCAGGCGTCGCCGAGAACATGCTGGACGGCGCCAACTGGCAGTCCGCCCGAGACCCAGGCGATGTCTGCGGGGGCCGGCGGTGCGTTGAAGCCGTAGAACCCGGAAACCGGTGGCAAGGGCGGAACCGGCGGCGTGCCGTCGAAGCGGGCGCCAGTGAGAATAGTATATTCGTGCTCGGTCATCGAAAGCGCTTCGACATCGAGCGCGGTATCGAAGGCTGCACTCTTGTCCTTGCGGAAGACCGACATCACCTCGTGCCGGCTCGTACCCATCTGCTTCAAAGTCAGGCGCAGGGAGGTGATCGGTTGATGAAACGGGAGGGTGAAGGGGTAGACGGCGCCCTCCAGCCGATCGTAGGCGGTGTCGCGGATGTTTTCAGGATTGGCGCCGAGTTCGGCGGCCGTCACGCCCGGCGAGCTCTCGTTCGGCGCCGGCACGGCCGGCACAGCGACATTACCATCAGCGTCGGCCTTCAACGGCAGCGACTGCCTGAACGCAACGTAGCTCTCCAGCACCTCGTTGACGAGGTCGACATAGGGCATGGTCGTGTTGGTGTTTTCGCAGGAGAGCTGAATATAGGCCAGGTCCGGCCGGCGGCCGATGATCGGCGTTCCGTCTGCCCAGGTCTTCTTGGCGTTGCCGATCAGGACGTCGAGTGGTGTTATGCCGGGGATGTCCGGCCCGAGAAACTGCAGCAGATCGACGAGGTAGGCGGCCGGGCTATGGACCGAGCGGCATTGCGGACAGTCACAGAATTCGGCTGAGCCGAACAGTGAAGAATAGTCCGGCCTGTTCTGCGAGATGACGTCATCGAGTTTGTCCTGGTCGCTCACAATGCGCCTCCTGGAACGTCGCTGTTCATCGCGTTGTTGAAAAGCACGTACTGATGAACCGCGGCGGCGCTGATGTTGGTCGCGCGGTTGATCACCATCCGCGCTTCGGCTTCGCCCGTCAGAGGCGTCAGAATGTCGAGCGCGACGTCTGGTGGCAGTTCGGCGATGTCGCGCGCCGAATTGAATCCCGCTTGCACCAGTGCCTTCACCGACAGCGGGCTGGAGCTGAGACGGAACAGTCGCTGCAGACGCTTGACCTGCGCGATCACCAGCGGCCGTTGCTCAGCCTGAATGTCTTTCAAAAGGTCGTCACCATGCGCAGCCAGCAGATCATTGATCCGGCCCTCGACGAGATCGAACTGTGCCTTGCGCACGGCGTCCGACAGGAACTGGGTAACGGCGGGTTGGGTATCGGCGAACGCTGTCGCCGGCAGAGTGGCTACGAGATTGGCAAGCGCTGCCGTCGGATGGGCTATCTGCACCGCGGAGGCAAGACTTGCCGCATAATTGGCCCTTCGTTCTTCCGGGTTGCCCGGAACGTCATCGGGAATTGAGATTTCCTCATTGTCGATCAGCGCTTTCCATTTGTCCTGAGTGTCAAGCGCGAAGGCGAGTTCGCCGATATTGCCGATGTCGGGGTGCCTGGCACGAACAGCGCCGACCAGCGCGATGTTGTTCTGCGTCAGGGCTCCGAGCTGAAGCCCGTATTTCACCTTGGCGATTTTTTGTGGGTCGCCGAAACCGGGCAGGGTCGCGAGCTTCTGCCAGAATTCGGCGGTGGTTCCGACATGGTCGGAGAAAGTGCGCCACAAGGTTGCCTGCTCGCCGGCATCCGGCAGATCGGTGCCGATCAGATCCGCGAGCGACGGCGCTCTTTCGCCTGCATGATAGTTTGGAAGGATGCGGGCAAGCCGGTCGCTGATGGCTCGGACGCTCTCCTCAAGACGTGCCTCCGGCGAGAAGGGAGCGATGATCAGAGGCATGCCGGTACTGGCTCTCTTGAGCGCGCCGCGCAGATCATCTGTGCTTGCACGAGCGAGCGCGATCACATCGGTCCCGACCCCGGAACGGGCGAGGCCATAGAAGACGGCGGCGCCGACGCTGTTTTCAAACGGGTCGCGCGCAAGCCGGAAGGCGGCCACAAGCGTAGCTATGCGGGAACGTTCCAGGCCGGTTTCGCGCGCGGCGAAAGAGATGTCGCGATGATTGTCCTCATCGAAGCGCTGAAGCATGGCGCCGACGAGCGCCTCCTGCCGCGCAAAGTCGGCATTGTCCGGTATGGCTTCCGGTACGAGCGGTACCAGCGCGAGGATCAGTTGCTCGTATTCCGAAGGCGGCGGCATTTGCACGCCGCCGGCGATCACGATCCGCACCTCCTCGACCCGGCGGGCCTCGATCCCCATGATCAGATCGTCATCGGATACTGGCATTTCCTCGGTAATATCCTTGCCGTCCGGAAGCCGGACGATCCGGAGCGCGTCGACCGAGCGGCCGTCACGGCCAAGAGCGAAGATCAGATCGGGAATGAGGGTCCCGCTGGCGGGAATATCACCAGCCGCAAAATCGGCTGTCTTGTATGCCAGCTCGAACCAGCCGGTCTTGCCGTCGCCGCGGCTTTTGGTGGCGTCACTGCCAAGAAGCTGGCCTGTCAGCGGGCTGTCGCGGCGAAAGAACAGGTCGCGGTCGTAGACGCTGACGGCAATACCGTTGACCGGCCCGCCGGCGTCGATGATCTGGCCGCGCACGACCCATTCCGGCTGCGGCGCGTCGAGCGCGCCCAGTTCCTGCAGCAACCGGTTGAGGACGTCGGCGGTCGGCTGGTCGACGACCTCGCCTGGTGACAGCTGGAACTGCTGCCGGACGGTGACAATGACATTGCCGGTGCCGGTACTGTAGATCCCGGCATCCCGGTCACGGCGCAGGCCCGCCTCGAGATCGTCGCGCCGATCGTCAGGCAGGCGAATGCGCTGCTTGTCGATCAGCAGCAACAGGGCATCTTGCACGTTGGCAACCGCATCGGCCGCAGTGCCGGGGCCGATGGCAGGCGGCGGAGGATTTGCAATCGGCTTCATGGCTGCGCTGCTCCTTTCGTTCGAGGATCTCGGGATTGTCGAAGCTTGTTATTTTGCCCTTGCTCATGCTCGTGCTCTGGCTCCCATCACCCCACCTGCGCTTGCTATTCCCTATGGAAACGCGGGCATCAACGTTCCGCCACCGGTGGCAGCGCCGGTGGTGGCGCCAGCTGTGCCCAAACGCAATGAGGGACCCAGTGCGCGAGATACAATGAAGCCAAGGGTGAGCATCGCCACCCAGTCGATGGCACCCTGCTCAAGTGGCTTATCGGCTTCTTCGAGGCGACGAAGTTGCTCGGGGGTCAAGCCGCTCGGTGTGCGTTGCTCGGCCGGGTGCGGCAACGCAGGTTGGGGCGATACCGGTGTCGGATGGGCTGGGGTCGACGGAGGTAACGGCGCGGGATCGGGCTTCAGTACGTCTTGTTTCGGAGGCTCAAGCGGTGTCGGGCGTCGCGGCAGCAAAGGCTTGGGCTGGTTGTGTGGTGCCGTGCGTGCATCTGGCTGGGGCAGCGAATCTTTCTTTCTGCGCGTGCCGGGCCGGCGTTCAAAGTCGGCGTTCTGCTGCGTCTTCTTTCCGCTCTGGATTCCGCTTTGCTTTGGTCTTTTCGCCCAATCGGAATCCTCACCTTTCGTTGACGGGCGACCTTCCTGAAGGCGTTTGATCCGGTCCTCGATGCTCCTCTGTCGCTGTTGACCTTGACCTCGCTTGTAGCCCTCACCTTTGCGTGAAGGATCAGCGTCGAAATCGTCGGGTTCGTCGCTAGGGGGCTGGCTGCTAGGGGGCTGACTGCTAGGGGGCTGACTGCTTGTGGGGGGGGCGCTGCCGGGAGGTTGGCTCGGCGGTGGCCCTGACATCGTGGCCCGTTTGTCGGTACTGGTGTTCTGAGCGGGTGGTCCTTCGCGCCAAATCTGGTGAATATCGGTGTCTTCCGGGTGCTGTGGGTCCAATCCGGATGGGTCGACGAAACAAGTCGGACATGCCCCGGCGTACAGGTAGAGATTCAAGCCTCCTGAGATTCCGATCGGATCACACGAAATCCATCTTCCCATCCACGGTGAGTAGTATCGCTCGCCGTGGCAGCAGAGGGCGGTCTCCTCGTCCCGTTCCTTGCCGGTAAAACGGTAGCGCTTTGGCGTTTCGGCTTGACTGCGGGCGGACTGGTAGGCGGTGGTGCCGTAAGGGTGATATTCCTCGTAGGAAATCACCTGCGCCTCGCCATCGACTTCGAGCACCGCCGAGCCTAGGTGATTGCCGAGTTGGAACCGTATGAGCTGGCGCGGTGCCGGATCCGCGCCGGCAAGGCGCGTTCGTGTTTCGACAAGTGCGACACGTCGTTTGTCGTCCATGACATGCAACGTCTCGCGCTCCAGTTTGACCGTTTGGCCGTCGGCCTCATAAGCGCGATAGATTTCGATGTTGCCGAGGTAAATGCGCTCTTCCCTCGGCTTGCCGTTCGCCGCATCGGTGATCTTGCGCACGCGCTCGCCGGTCGCGTCATAGACATACCAGGTCTTTTCCGCTGCTCCGCCATTGTTGAGCCGCCGTTGGGTGGCGCTCAGCTGGTCCTGGAAATCCCACTCCATCACCGACAGGTGCGGCATGGAAGTCATATTGCCACGCGCGTCGTAACCGTACCGGGCGGTGTACCCAGGCGCGGCCGGATAGTCCGGCAGATTGTCGGGATCGGCTGGCAGCCGGGTGGCGACAAGGCGGTTGCCGGCGGGCGTATATTGGTAGCGGCGCGTCCAGCGTAGGATCGCCCCGCCGGCATGGCGCAGGCTCATGATGTTGCCGACTGGATCGTATTCGTAATCCTCGCTGTAGCGCTGCAGTGCCTCTGGGCTGTTGGGAAAAGGTATGCCGACTACGGGCGCAAACGACGCGGCATCGCGCTGAGCGTTGTTTTGCGCGGCATGCTCCCGCCCTTCGGCCCGGATCAGTCTGTAGAGCGGATCGTAGATATAGGCGTTGCTTGGCGCGATGGTGGAATTGTCGAAGAAGACCGTTTGCTGCGCGTCGTCGCGGATGGCGGTGATGTTACCGACCGGATCATAGCTGTAGAGTAAGTCCTGCAGCATCCGCCTGTCGGCCTGTTGATGCCCAGGACGCATGCTCTCAAGGCGGCTCAGCCGGAAGGTGTCCGGCTCATAAGTATAGCGGATGACGATGCGGTGCTCCGCTTCGTTCTGCTCGGCGAGGATGCGCTGGCCCTTGGCGTTGTAGTCGATATTGGCGACAGCGTGCAGCGTTGCAGTGGCAGGATCCAGCAAATTGGGTGGCTCGCCGGCAAGCTCCAGCCAGACATCGACACGCTCGAGCAGGTTGGCTGCGTTGTAGCCCGGGCGGATGACGTCAAGCGTCGCGCCCGGTCGGTTGCTGTACGGGGCGACGTGCTGGACTTGCCTGTTGAGCGCGTCGTAACGGGTGCTCTGGCTGAAGATTTCCGCATTCAGTGGAGGCGCCCGCGACCAGTCGGGAAACTGCTTGTAGTCTTGCAGCAACTGACGCGTGCTGCGCAACGCATTGCCCTTGAAGTCGAAGGCCTCCGCGTCACCAGTCGCCGGAATGGTCCCGGCACTGGTCCCAAGGCCGGCCTTGTCGTAGTGCCTGTAGACCCGTCCGCGCAGGTTCAGCTTGCGGGTCTGGTCGTTGGCGGGGGTGTCCGGCAAGCCGTTGCCTGGTGTGTCGCCGTAAAGCACTCTTTCGAACTGGACGACCTTGTTTTGATCGGCTGGATCGGCGCCCTTGACATAGGATGCCGCAGGGCGGTGCAGGGGATCATAGGCGACGTGGAACATGTGGCCGCGACTGTCCCACGCCACCATCGGCTTGCCCGCGGCGTCGTTCAGCGTCCAGCGGTCGCCAGCATCGGCGTTATGCTCAAAGAGAAGATTGCCTGCAATATCGTAACCGGGCGCGAAGTTCGTTGGGTTATCAACCTGGCCGTCTGGAGCCGCCGGCAGGATGTATTGCATCGCCAGATTGCCGCGAGCGTCTCGGATCCAAAGCGCCTTCCCTTCGGCATCGAGCCGTGTGAATGTCGGGTACATCCTGTCTTCGACGGCACCCGCCCCAGTCTTTACGCGGTTGTGCGCGATGGCGATCACCGCGCGGCCGAGACTATCAAGAACGGTTAGGGTCGGTGTGCCAGCATGATCGGTTGCCAGTTGCGCCGCGCGTTTCTCCTCCGCCGTGGCAGCACCGGCCGTCTTCCTCGCATACCAGCTGTTGCCGGGCTCCAGCACTGTGTCGTTGCGATCGAAACTGCGCACATGCCAAGGCGAGAACTCGTCGCGCTCAAAACTACCGTCCGGCATTTCCCGACGCACGATCCTGCCGATGGCATCGTAGTAGACGACCGTTGCCACTCCTGCTGCCTCAGGCTCCTCAAAACGATGCCCGATGGCAGCAGCACTGAAATAGGGCTCGTATTGTTTGACCGGATTACCCTTGTTGTTGAAGATGACCTTGCCGGTGGCTACCCAACGCAGAGGCTGGCCAGCCACTTCTGGCTCGGCCTGAATTTTCCTGACGATCGCGGTTCCGAGGCCGTCCGAATATTCTAAGGCTACCTGCAACGGACTTGCCGCGCCTGCGGCAAGCTCACGGACGTGCTGCTCGCGCAGGATGGTGCAGGCGCAAGCCGGGTGCTCCGCCCACTGGGTCGTCCGCGTGCCGTCAGCAAGCAGCTGTTCGATCTCGCCAAAATCGTAGATGTGGCGGACTGTCGCGTTGGCGAGCCAGTCACGTGCCTGCGCCTCATCGAGATTGACACCGTCGAAGAAGGCCCGCAGCGCCATCAGCGGTGGCTGCGCGCGAGCAAGATTGGCGACACTGGCATCAAATCCGGAGAGATCGTCGGCCTCGTCACCCTTTCCCTTCAGCGCCATAGCTGTTGGAAAGCCAAGCACGTCGAAGAAGACTTCGGAGAGATTGTCGTTGACGTCGCGCATCTCCCGCGGAGCGAGCACGCGGTAGTCGAACCGGGCGACGCGAGCGGTGTTGTCGAGCGCGTCGGTGCTCGCCGCAACAAACAGATCGCAACCATCATAGGTCACGCTCGTGACATTGCCGAAGGCATCGGCATAGCGGACTGGAAGATAGAAGTGTGTGGCGGCGTCCCCTGCAAAGCCGGCGATGCCGGATCGGACCCAGTATTGCCCGGCCAGCTGGGCAGGTGGGATCGAGGCGAAGCGTACAGCAAGGGCTGCGCCGCTGAGGTAGCCGCTGGTTCCGGGGTTGTCGAGCAGATCGCGGGCGTTGCGCGGGCCGTCTATGACCTGATCGAGCTTGCCGGTGCCGTCGGCGTTCTTGAAGACCGCTTCCAGCAGGCTGTCTGTAAGCGCCAACTGATAGTGTTCGAAAACCAGGCCGAGCGGTCCAGGTTCGCCGAACGGAGCCGGATTTGCGAGATCAGCCGAGAAATAGAGCGTTCGTTGGTGCTCGATGAGGCGCTTCTGCCAGCTGACCCCGTCGGGAATTGAATGGTAGGGGATGTCGGCCACTGCAACGACATCGGCAACTGGCACCGTCGGAGGATAGTAAGTGCTCAGCGCCCATTTCGCCAGTTCGCCGATGGTGAGGTAATCGCCACCTCTGCCGTCCGGAATGGCAAGTTCATAGGTCATCGTCTCGCATGGCACTCGCAAGCGTTGCGCGTCGATGTCGAGATGGTCCTTGGTGTAGCGCGTCTCCTTGTAGACGAGGTGGCGTTGCTTCTGGACACTGCGGATCGCCGCCAGCGTGCCGGCGTTAAGGGCATCCTCTTCAAACAGACCGACGCGCGGATAGACGATGTCAACCGTCTGAAGCACGTTGCCGTACCCGTCGTGGCGCAGGTTCAGCGTGTGGGCGACGCGCGGGTCGGGGCGCACGCCAGCGGGCATCAGGGGCAGTTCGTAGTGATAGGTAACAGCCTCGCTCTCCGTTACGAGGAAGACCGCATAGGCGTTGGCCTCGTGCGGCTGAAGCCGGCTGATGCGACAGTTGTGATAGGCGGTGGAGAACAGCTTGACAGGGATATGCCGAGGATCGCCAGGGCGTTCCAGGGCGTCGAGATCGAGCTCATAGACCTCCTGTCGCAGCACAAAGCCCTTGCAAGCGCGAAGCGCTTCGCGCCATTCCACCGTGCTAAGCTCTTCGTTCCCAAGATCGGGTGCAGGCAACGATTTCTCCGCGAAACCCGCCGGCAGAGGAGCCCTCAGCCAGTTTGGAAAATATTCGTGCGCAAACTGCGTAAGGATGCGTTCGCGATCCAGGAAAGCGCCAGTATGATACCAGGTGACGGTCTTGACAGGCGGCTGGTGGAGCGCTCGATCCTCTGTGATATACGGACTGGTGGCGTTGCCGGCGGTGAACTCGCCATAGGATTCGGTGTCGACCTGCTCCACTCGGCCGAAGCCGCGAAATTCCCGCTCGTCGCCGTCGAAATAGCCGTGATGATACGAGTAGGCCGAGGCAAAACTGGTGTTGCGCCATTTGTCTGTGATGGTGACTTTCTCGACCACATGCACGGGAAAGGACAGACGGGTAACCCAGGGCGTGCCGTTGAGCCGGTCCTGCAAATAGAATTTGGTGGAGGAAGCGTAATCTATCCGCGTCTCCGCACCAAGATTGTTGGCGACCCTGACAAGCAGATGCGGCTTCCTTCCGCCCATCAGGTCGACATAGCGCATCTGCACCCCACCACCGTCGCCGAGATGCGGCGACGACCAGACGAGGCAAGCCGTGCCGTTGCCGAAGAGATCGATCGGCACGACCGACACCAGGTCGTCGATGCGTGGAAAGGCGGCGACCGTCTGAGGCAGACTCCAGCCGTTGCCGGAGAGATTGAAATAGAGGCGGACACCTTCGCGGTGCAGATAGATGATGTCCGTCGTGCCGCTGCCGTCGATATCGGCCAGACGCACGCGGCTCTGGCGGAACTGGTCGAGACTATCGAAGTCCGGCGACCTCTCCATCGTGACCTTGGCGCCGAAACGGCTATAGCCCAGATTAGGCCAGTAGCAGACCTCGCCACTGCGGATGCGCACCAGATCGGTCAGGCCATCGCCACTCATATCGGCAAGATAGATGGACTGGGAGGCGTCCGAGAAAACCAGTTGTGGCCCCAACTCCTCGTCCCGCCCCTGCCAAGATCGTTCCGCCGCACCGAAGCCGTCCTCTCCCAAGGAGAGGTGCCAGACGAAGGTATCATCTTCGGTGATCAGGATGTCGGCGTGTCCGTCACCGTCAAGATCGATAAGCCGGGTATTGGGGTCGTGCACGGTGCGTCTTACAGAGGAGGAGAAGGGGCGGAAGGGCAGCCAACTTTCGTCCTCATCATGCTCGTAGAAGCCGGGAACGGGGCCGTCGAGAACCACAAGATCCGGCTGGCCGTCGCCTGCGAGATCCATGAATTCGGCCGCGTCGCCGACGAGCGAAAGGTTGGGCTTCTGCGCGACGAGCTCGGACGGTGCAAATGCGGGCTGCCGCCAGCCCAGAGGACTGAGATTGCGCTTGTAGAACCAGCCAGCGGCCTGTTCAGTCAAGATGCCGGGAATGCCCTCGCCATGCAGGTCCAGCCATCGGTAAGAGGCGGTGTCGAGCCCGTTCGGCAGGTTTTCCAGGCTCTTGGCATCAATGTCGTGGACGGTTTCTTCCACGACAGGTTGCGTGTATTCGAATGTGACCGGCGGTGTACCTCGGCGGTCGTAACCGGTGGCGTTGCGCCGATAGGACATCTGCCTGACAGAGGTGAGAAAGGCGTAGACCGGGCCGGAAATAACATCAGGGCCATGCTGACCGTCATGGCCAAGATCTGTGGAGCGAACCAGGCAGTTTCTGCCGACCTCATCGTCTTCCGGAAAATGATGGAACATCAGCGCGCGGCGGCAAAGGCGCGTCGTGCGCAACTCGAAGCCAGGCCGGTAACTGGAAAATGCGTCCGCCCGGTAATCCCATGTCCCCGCATCGTCCGGCTTGGGTGCGTCACCGTCGTGTTCGCCGTAGTCGAAGACCATTTCGAACAGGAAGCCGCCCTGGGCAATCAGGTCATCGATCTTGGCCTTGTCGAGAAAGCGGGGGCGACGCCCTTCCTCCTCCAGCAGCGGCACGCGGTTGCCGTAATAGATGTGCTTCAGATAGCGGTTGGCAGTGCGGCGCCGGTCGTTGGGTCTGCCGCGGTTGCGTTCGCAGGTCCTGCCGTAATCGACCCTTTCGCCGTCCTCGGCCTTGTAGCGATAGAGAACCGCATTGCCCTTGTCGTCACGAGTCTCGCAGATCAGCCAGGAAAAGATGCGAGCGCCATTCTCCGGATCGAAGATGCGGGAGTTGGCATCGCGACCGTAGAGAGTGAGAATGTTGTCGCGGGTGATGGACCGCCAGTGGACGTCCTGCTGATCGGAAAGCAGCGTCCAGCGCTCGATGCGGGCAAATTGCCCTTCGATGCGCGGGCGGTAGCGGCGCACGCGGTAGCCGTCGATCTCCTGGTCATCAAGGAGAATATGGCCCTGCTGATCGCGTGACCAGCGGCCCGCCATATCCTGCTGATAGGCAGCGACGAGGTCCTCAGCACCCGACAGAAGGAATATGTCGGAATCCTTCGTGTTGTCGTGGCCGTCCAGATACCGCGGCAGCCCTTTGTCGGTCTTGCGGGTGATCGACGGAAGAGAAAGACTCCAGCCGAAGCCAAACGGACCGTTGCCCGAGCTGGAATCGTAGGAAAGCGACAACGAGGGGCCAAATCCCGTGCGTCCCGGGCTCGTCGCGATCGGCACCGACATCGCACCGATACCGGTTACCGGGTTGGCGGCAAATTTCTCGCCGATGCCGCGAACGGCACCGCCACCCTTCGGTAAGGTAATGGCCGGTGGTACGACGGCTTCAAATGGCGTCGCCGCGGGGGACTTTTCTCCAGACATTCGACCCTCTCAATCGAGAAGTCACAATACGTCGGCATAAAGTCTATGTGAGTGGATGCGCTTTTTTTGAAACAGATCAGGTGCTGGTGAGAGAGCTGTCGCGGGCGACGATACACTTCCTGCCGGTACCGGAATTCAATTCAACGCCAGCAACCGGCCCGTTCAGCCGATATGGTCAATTGATGGCACCCTAATGTTCGTGTCACGCCAGTATCGGAGACGTTCGACAAACTATCAACAAGAATTTCTTGAAATCAGTTAGACCAAGAAGGCCCACCACCCGACGTGCCCTGCAACACTTTCAACCAAGTCCCCTTTGCGCAAAAACCAGGGTCTCGATTCCGTGGTGATTGGCACGAACCCTGATGCGAAAGTCACCGACTAGGTTCCCGATGAGTTGGGTGAACTCAGTACCGTATCCATTTCCAAACTTCGGAACCAGCCGGACGAACAGGCGGGCCGGTTGCGGACCACATCATTGTCCATCACGTCAACTCGGAAGGCTATTGCTTCGCTTCGCCAGTCCGTAGCAGGTGCGCGCCGGTCTATTTCCACAAGTGATCGAATGATAGGTGGTTCGCTTTTTTAGATGCCATCCAGCACTTTTCCACCACTGACGACGAACCAGAAATGAAACATAATTCGGAGCCATTGGCTGCAGTTGATCGACGGCGGTGCGCGGCGACGTCCAGGAAATCGGCGGGGGTGAAACCGTCACGGCAAACCCGGCCTGCACTCTCACTCTCTTGGCGTTGCGGGGTCTCCTCGCAGAAGGGGGTGGCAGAGACTTTGGCTCGGGCGCAGAGGAAGGCTTTCGCCCTCGTTTATGTTGCTCGCATTGAACCTGTCGGGTCTGGCTTGCCCGAAGCATCAGGCAAAGCGGCTCGCGGCTGAGAAATTCATGTTGTGCGTCGGTGGGCGATCGGCGTCTCAGGGATGGCGCGTGACAAAACCTCTGATAAGATTGCGGTCGATTGGAGGATTTGTAACATGCCCTCGGCGCAAGATTCACAAAAGGCGAAGCTCAGAAGCATGCTCGATGCGCGCAGCATGATGCATGCGCATGAACTGCGTGAGGCTGGCATCAGCGCGCAAACGATAGCGCGCGCCGTCGAGAGCGGGGAAGTCGAGCGTATCTCGCGCGGAGTTTATCAGAAGCGTGGTGCGGAAGTCGAAGAGAACCAGATCCTCGCTGAAGCCATCATGCGCGTCCCCAAAGGCGTGATTGCACTGGTGTCGGCGCTCGCCTTCCATGAACTGACCGACCAGATGCCACGGCGCGTTTGGGTGGCGATCGGGACGAGCGATTGGGCGCCCGTGCAGTCCTATCCGCCGCTGCGTATGGTCCGCTTCACGGCGCCTTATCTGCGACAGGGCATCGAGCATCATGCTATCGCCGGACTCGATGTCCCGGTCTATTCGATCCCGAAGACCCTTGCCGACCTGTTCCGAAACCCCAAACTGGTCGATCGATCAGTCGCTGTAGAGGGCCTGCGCGCTGCTCTTCAGCAACGCAAGGCAACTCCGAGCGCAATCGCCCAGGCCGCGAAGGCCGGCGGCGCCTGGAAGGTGATGCAACCCTATATCGAGGCGCTCACCTCCAATGGCTAAAGCACCGACGAATATGGCGAAGTCGGTCAAGGACCGGCTGCTGAATATCGCCCGCAAGGAAGGCCGCGTATTCGATATCCTGCTGGTGCGGTTCGCACTCGAACGGCTGCTCTACCGCCTGTCGATCTCGGCGCATCAGGACCGTTTTGTCCTAAAAGGCGGCATGCTGGTCACGGTCTGGGTGACGGACGACAACCGGGTGACGCGGGATGCGGACTTTCTCGGGCTCGGGGACGCCGATCCGGGCCGCCTGATCGCCGACTTCGGGGAGATCATGGCGGCTAAGAGCGACGATGGACTCGTCTTCGACGTCGATGCGCTCGCTGCGACCGTCATTCGAGAGGAGATGGAATACGGCGGCATTCGCCTCAAGACCGCTGCCTATCTCGAAAGAACGCGCATCCCCGTCACAATCGACATCGGCGTCGGGGACGCCATGGCCGATGCGACGCAGCGGCTCGACTATCCGGCCTTGCTGGATTTTCCCGCTCCGCAGGTTCGTTCCTATCCGCCCGCCACAGTGATTGCCGAGAAATTCCAGGCGATGGTGGCGCTTGGCGTCCTAAACGGACGCATGAAGGATTATTACGACCTATGGGCGATACCGCGCGCGATCGACATTTCCGCTGATGATCTAGACGCGGCCATTCGCGCGACGTTCGAACGCCGTCGAACGCCGATCCCGACAGAGCGTCCACCAGGACTCTCGGTCGACATGTTTGGCGACGAAGGGAAGCAACGGCAATGGCGTGCTTACGCCGCGTCGCTCGAACTCGACGCTGTTTCGCTGGAATCGATCATCGAAGGGGTTTGGGAGTTGGTCGGCCCGTCATGCGCGCGGATCGTAGCAAGAAACGGGAATGAGGCATGACTGACGGCGTCGCCATCATTGACGTCTGGGACGTCGAAACCTTCGACCGCGAGTTGCGCGGCGACCTCGACGCCCACGCCGATGTCATCCGCAACTACATGCTCACCTCGCGCCGCCAATGGCTGGAGCGTGAGACCTCCGATCACACCATGCCCCATCCCGAAAATCCTTACGCGGGCGAGTTCATTTGGGTGAAGGAGCATATCATGCGGCTGATGGAAGTTCGCACGATCCGCGCCTGGCACTATACCCGCTTGACCGACGCAGAAGTCGACATTCTCCGGCAAGGCGGCATTTATCCATCCAGCCTCGACACCATCCGATCACGCTTCGCGGCGCAAGTCGCTGCTGGCGCCTTCAGCCAAGAGGTCGCAGATCGCTTGTTCGCCGACAGCCCGTACCAAAGCGATCAACTCGACGCCCGCTCCAACAAGTTCTGGATGGTCTCGCATCCCGTCAACGTCGAAGACAGCGGCGTTGAATTGCTCCTCGAGAGCTGGGGCGGCGAGTCGGCCTATTTCTGGCAGCGAGACGCGGTACTTCAGGACATGCTGAAGCAGATCGGTCGGCCGCGCGTTCTGGAGATTGCCATGCCGCTCGTCCATTCCCGCCATGGTTATTCGGCGGCTGAGGCAGTGGTTGCCACCTTTGGCCGGTTGCTCGGCTGCCGGCCGGACAAACATGCGTTCGACCTCTACACACATCAGCCGCTCGGTCCCGAGCATGTCCTCGCCGTTCATAGCGAAGGCGAGCCCAGCTTCGGCGTCTTGGCTCGGGGCTACCCGGTCGGCTTCGTCGACGTGAACCTCGGTCGGTGGGACAAGGAATGAGCAGAGCGGACACTGCATCCGACGCGGTAGCCTTCCTGCGTGGGATAGCTGGAGAACTCGCCGAGATTCACCGCGGCAGCGACTATTCACTCTGGCGCGACGAGGCGAAGCATCGTGTCGATCAATATCTCTCCCGCGCAGAGCCGTTCTCCGATTTCGCGACGTGTTGGGTGTTCAGTGGCGACGGCGGCGGCTCTCTCGTCGGAGGCCGCTTCGGTGAATGGGCGATTGACCGGCTCGTCGAAAAAATAGCGCCGGAAGATATCGTTGCACTCTTCACGAACGAAGTGTCGCGGAATGCCGCAGTCTACGAGGAAGTTTCGCCGGTGCTTGGCATCGAAATCAACGAGCCCTGTGAATTGGGCGATGGTGTTCGCCTTGTGCCGCCGGCGGCCGACATCTTCAGCGCGTTCGACTACCCCTGGCGATATTCGTGGCCGAGCATGCCCACCGGAACCGGCTTCCTCGTCCAGTCCTACAAGGTAACGCCAGCCTTCGAACAACACCCGTCTGAAGCAAATGGGCCAGCCGGGACCAGCATAACACAGCCCGCCTCATCGGCGCGTGATGCAATCCGCCGTCGTTTTCGGCTCGCCTGTTTGCTTGGCTCCAGTGGCGGGGTCGAGTTGCCGATGTCGGTAATTCTGTCGGATCGCCGCGCTTTGCTGTCGGCTGATGGCACGATGTCAGGCCGCCCGTTTGCGGCTCACCCGCTCGTGGCTTTCCCAGCGGATTTGGCGACGATCAAGACCGCCTTCGGGCAGCTAGCGGCATTAACCGAGGGAGACAGCCTTCCCCGTGCAATCGACCGGCTCGGGCGCTCGCGGCTGGCAATTCATCCTGTCGATCGCGCTCTCGATTTGGGCATGGCGGCGGAAATCGTGCTGATGCACGATCTCGGAACGTCGAATACCGAAATCACCTATAAGATTGGCAGTCGCGCCGCCTGGCTCTTGGGTGAGGGTGCCGTCGAGCGGACCAAGATCTTCGATGAGATGAAGCATCTATACAAGGCTCGGTCAGACGCGGTCCACTCGGGTGTGCTTCCGCCAAAGTCCAAGGTCGATCTCGATCTCGCCGATCAGCTTGTTGTCCGTGTCATGCAGGCCATCCTTCAGCGTGGCAGTTTTCCGGATTGGACGAGCCTGACACTGGGGGCGAAGGCTGACGCGATCTTGTACGATCGACAGCAGTAAGACATCGGCTGCTCTAGTGGCCCAGGAATGACTCAATAGGAATCGGCGATGCGCTCTCTTACGGACTTCCTTGCTGGCCTGCCTGGCATCATGCCCATTAAGACGAGAAGGCTCGTCCTTGAAGGAGGGGTTCTGTCGAAAGCTGAGCGCGCCGACATCTACACACGCGAAAGGAATTGGCTCGATCTTGTTCTTGAGGTTGGTCCTGATGCGGCGGCGGCGATCCTCTCAGCCTACCAGAAGGGACGCCTTCCGATGAAGAGAGGCTGTACGCCAACGAATGCACCGGAAGCAGAGGCTTATCTTGCCGAAGGGGACAAACTTAGGGAGCAACTCGCGGAGAGAAGGAGGAGGGAGCAAGCGATCAAAAAGCCCATCGCTCATTCTAGAGCGCGATCTCACGGATCATCGCCTGATCGACAGCGTGTTTATTGCTAACATTGGCACCGGATCAGGTTCGATGGTATTAGCGGGCATCACGGTGCCCAAGCAAGTCATCGGCTACCAAAGCAATAGCGGGAAGAGCACCGGTTGGCGCGTTCGGTTTGACTGGACAGGATCGGATGGTCAGCCCCAGCACTCCGAGACGGTCCCGCCGGAGGCCGACAATCGACGCAACGACCCTGATCGAAACTGGGGCTTGCATGAATGATGGCGTGACCAAGTGCCAATGGAGCAGGCCAGCTCTTTTGGTTTGCGATGGATGGATCGCTCCAGCGGGGCGTGATAGATTGAACTGACGGTACTTTTTGCGATCGAGTCGATTGTGCGACCGAACACCGTCAGAGCGAAAATCAGCCGATTGGCACCGATAGTTGCTGAAACCTCAAAAATTTTTTTGTGACAATTTTCTCTTTAAAATCAATAGCGTGATTTTTTGACGGCTTTTATGTCGGAATTGGAAGCATATCGAGAAATATTTGACAATGATTTCAGTGCCTTATAGGATATCTAAATAATCGAATGGGAATGACGGGCATAACAGCGGCAACAGCGTAGGTTCGGCGGCGATTTGCGCTGCTGCGCCGCTGTCATTTCGTCTGTTCCTCACTCTCGTTGAGCGGCTTGGCTTCCCTCTTGAAACTCGCTCCTTCGATTTGTGGGCCCGCCGAGCGAAGCAAAGCGGCTTCTTGTACCGGAGCCAGCTTTGTTGGAGCTTCTCCTGCTGGAAGACGTCAAAACTTCCAGTTGAAGTTCGCACGGACGATTATTTTGAGTTCAGATCGCCATCTCGCGGCCGACGGCCTGGATTTTTTCCCAGACGCGTCCAGACTCGGGAACCTCGATGTTGAAAACCGTCTTGAACGTATCGGCGAGATGATCCGCGCTCGTGATGGACTGTTCGCTGACGCTGTCTGCCGTCACGCTGCGCAGGCAATCGTTCTTCAGGGCGACATAGCCATCCGCAGTATGCAGAATGAGCGCCAGCGCGTTTGTGAACGGCGAGCCGGGATCTTGCGTCAGCCAGCCAAGCGTCGCGGCCATGGCGGCCTCGTCGCTGTAATCGGGCCGGAAATCGAAGCTGTGCGCCATGC